>MDTA01111377.1_pt1 | contig 20675 bp, 20 predicted proteins | sample 811151 | NCBI WGS metagenome assembly MDTA01 (sample SAMN05326648, study PRJNA326480) | marine metagenome | isolation source: seawater | place: Indian Ocean: South | collected 2010 | reverse complement strand
TTAAACGATTTTTTTTTAAATTCTATGAAAAATCCGCACATATAATTAATATTTAAATTTATTTTTTAATTCAAAAACTTTTTTTATTTCTTTAAAATAGAAATCCCACATATAGTCTAAATTCTTTTGATTATTTCTTAGATTAGATTGATAAATATCATTTTTAAAACCAATATCATAAGCTGCGGATATATAATTCAATAACTTTTCATCGTAATTATCTTTAACTCTGTTATCAAAAGATTCTTCAATTGTAGTTATAATAGAGGAAATTTCCTCTAAATGTTTTAACTTATAAACATTAGGTAGTTCTGACATCATTTCGAGATCACCTATTATAATGGCCGGTTTAAAAAATATTGAAGATTCAAAAACAACTGTACCACCAAAAGAAATTAAATATTTCATTTTTTGGTAAATTTTATCCATAGGCGTAGAAGGATGGATGATTTTTACATTTAAAGTATTTTGAATCTTATTTAAAAAAGATTTTGATCTTTTGCCAAAAGTCCATGGATGGTCTTTTGTTACTAAAGTAATTCCATTTGGTAAAAATCTTGCTAAAGTTCTTATTGTTGATAAAACATGATCATGTACCGGATTTAATAATCCTAATTGGCTTTCTGGATAATGTTGTAATGGAAAAAAAATAAAATTGTTTATATCATCGATTTCATCATATTTAAAATTTTGAGTGTCAATAATATTTTTTCTTTCTGAAATGTAATCTCTTATCAAATAAAACAAATTGGTATTATCAGAAGCTGTAATTTGTTTTTTTTTAAGTCTATCATTTTTTTTAAAATGGTAAAAAATCATAGAAATTAATTTTTTAACGTCTGAGAGGTTATACCATTTTTTTGTTAACTTGATATCTCTCATATGAAATGCTATCTTCAATTTTTGTCTGTTTTCTGACAAATAATTTTTTGCGTTTTGAAGATTTGATGAGTTATTAGTTGAAATATTAAATTTTTTTACTTTGTCTAAAAAAAAACTTTTTGAACTATTTATGTCATAGTAAAAAGCACTTATATTTTGAACCTTGGTATCAGACGAAAAGAAAAAAGGAATTTTATATTTGTTGGATAATTGTTGAATTAAATAATGTTTAATATCTCCAAAGTTATATCCAATAATTAATTCAGGTTTGAATTCATTAAATAATTTTCTTAAAGAACATGCAAAGGCTAAAATATATTCAACAATGGTTTCATCAGAAATATTTTGTTCATATGAGAATGGGAATTTCTTATTGTAAGAAAGACTATATTGCCTTAATGTATGTGCATGTTTCCAGATATTATTTAATTCAAAGTCTTTCTCAAACTCTTTTAATGAATAATTATTTTTTTTTATAATTTCTTTTGTTCTTTTTGACACATCACTTTCATTTAATGAAAATTCAAATTTGACTTCTTTTTGATTATTTATAAAATGTTCAGTAGATTTTTTAAAATTGATAGTTGCTAATTTTGACCCAAATTGATTAAGTTTTTTAGTTATTTCAAATCCATGATTTATTGCCCAATCTCTTTGATGTATAACTATAATTCTTTTATCTTTTAAGAAATCTGTCATTAAAATTTTTTAAGATATTTGAATTCCTTTAGAACTGTACTTAACTTTATCCTTTTTTGATTTACTCAGCTGTATATCTGAAGTGAAGAATCTATCCCCTACTTTCAGTTTTGAAATTATATTTTGATTTTTTATGTTTAAAACTTTTTCAATTAAAAGAACATTTTTATCTCTTGTGCTGACTACAATCCAGTCACCATGATGACGGATAATCAAACCAGTCATAAATGGATGATTAATAGTATCTCCCGAACTCAATTGAACCCTTTTTATTTTTACAAATTGCTTATTTATTGTTGTAGATGAACCTGAATATGGGTCATCAAACGCGTTGATAAATCTCTCAATTTCATATGATTTCATATTCCAGTCAATCCAGCCATTAATTTCTGTATTAAGTCTAGGATAGTAAGTTCCTAAGTAGTCCAATTGATGTTTGAGTTGAAATTTTTTTCCGCTAATTATTTTTGAGATAAAGTTTTTGTAAAATACTAATAAATTATTATTAGCATAATGATCAAATTCTGTAGGTATTCTACAACTTGAAGGAAATATTGTTGTTTTGTAGTCTATAATTGGACCTTTATCAATACTCTTATCTATTAGGTGAACAAGTTGATTTGATATTCTTTCCCCTCTCAATATTTTCCACGACCAATGTCCGGCCCCCGCATCATAGGGAAGTCTTGCGCCATGAAAATTTATCAAATTTCCACTAAAGAAATTTTGAATTGTCTCTTTTTTAAAAATATATCTACAACCAAAGCTGATGAATAAAGTTTTTTTTATATCAAATTTTTTTTTTAGATTGCTTCGAATTTTGCTGTTGAAGTTGTAAGATATTTCGTGATTTACATTTATTTTTTTTGATTTTATTTGGTCTTTGGTTGATATTAGATAACTATTTAGTTTTAATTTTTTATTTTCACGATATAATTTTTCAATTATATCTATGTAACCAAGAAATACTACGTTTTCTAAATTTTCAACATAAAAAAAATTATTTTTAATCATTTTTTTTGAATAAAATAAAATACCAAGGTAGATGAACCGGGCCTGAAAAAAGAGTGTTTTTGTTAAATTCAGTCTTTATTGTATAGCTACCTCTAGTCTTTTTTTTCTTTTTAATTTTTTGTTTAGGAAAAAAGTTTTTTTTAGTAATCAATTTATAACCATATTTTTCAAAGATTTTGATTGTATTAGGTAATGAATGAATGTTAAAATCAGCATCTGGATTGTTATCGTTAATTATTTTGTTATTTAAGTCTCTAATGTGTATTAAAACATCCAAATATCCCTCATAAAAAAGTGAATTAATTGCTATCCATTTAGCTTTCAGATTTTTTATACTTTTAACTACAGGTTCTATTTTTTTAAATACGCAAAAAGTGTGGGTAGAAAATAAAGCGTCGTATCTATTTTTGTTTTTATTTATTTTCAAAATATTTTTAACATAAAATTTATTATTTTTATAATTATTAAATTTATTTGCTTTTTTAATTTGAGACTTGGCGTAATCCCATCCGGTAAAATTAATATTTGGATATTTTTTAGAAAAATAATTTATATTAGAACCAATTCCACAACCAAGATCTAAAATACTTTTATTATTTCTATTAAAAAAATTATTATTTTTTAAAAATTTTTCAAATTCTATTGTGCTCTGATATGGTTTTTTAAATTGTACTATTTCTGTATTTTTGCTCATATTAATCGATTTTTTTTTCCAGTTCATTTTTTAATTCGTCATACTCCTGCATTTTTCTTTTCATAAAATTAATAGTTAACTGGGTTTTGAGAGCAATACCTTTGGGTGTTATTATATAAAAATAATTATTTTTCGAATTTAAATTAAATCTATTTTTGTTTTTTTTAAAATTTTGAATTTTAATAAGTCCTTTTTGTTTTAATGCAGTAATAATATAATTTAATTTTCCTAAACTTATTCCAAGATTTTTTGATAAATCTCTCTGTGAGGCCTTAGGATCTTTATTTATTTTTCTTAAAACATCTAAATATTCTTGATCTTTTTTCATAAGTTTGTTATAACGTTCATATTTTGAACAGTAAAGTAAAAATTTATTTATAGTAAAATGAAAATATGCTCTACTTGCGTTATACCAGAAACGGCTGAAACACTAACTTTCTCCGAAACAGGAAAATGTTCAGTCTGTAATCAAATTAACTTTAAACACAAAATAAACTGGGAATCTAGAGGAAAAGATTTGGATAAATTAATAGAAAACTACAAAGGTAAGTATGATTATGATTGCGTCGTTCCTTTCTCTGGAGGCAAAGATTCTACTTTCACGCTTTGGTATTTAGTTAAAAAAAAAAAATTAAAACCTTTGGTAGTTCGGTTTGACCATAATTTTTATAGAAAGAATCTAGAGGAAAATAATCAAAGAACTTTGAATATTTTAGGTGTTGATATTATAAATTTTAAACCAAGTTTTGAAATTGTAAAAAAAACAATGATTGAAAGTTTAATTAGACGAGGTGACTTTTGTTGGCATTGTCACGTTGGCATCGCAGCTTATCCAGTTAATATTGCAATAGAAAAAAAAATTCCCCTAATATTTTATGGTGAGCCATCTTCGGAATATTCTTCTTATTACAACTATGAAGAATTTGAAGAGGGCGATGTAGAACATTTTAATAAAACTACAAATCTAGGCATAAATGCAGAAGATATGTTAGAAATGATAAATGAAAGATTTCCAAATTCTAATTACACATTAAATGATTTTAAGCCTTTTATTTTTCCTAGTCAGAGAGAGATGAATATTAATAATATAAAATCTGCATACTTAGGTAATTACATTCCCTGGGATGTTAAAAAACAAGTTAAAATAATTAAAGATGAATTAGGTTGGAAAGGTGATAATGTTGAAGGCATTCCACCAGAATATGAGTACGAAAAAATAGAATGCATGATGCAAGGAGTTAGAGATTATATAAAATTTCTTAAAAGAGGATTTGGTCGTACTGCACATTTAACTTCAATAGATATTAGAAACAATAGAATGTCACGAGATAAGGCACTTGATTTATGTAAAATTTTTGATGGTAAAAAACCAAAATCTTTGAGCTTATTTTTAAAAATTATAAACAAATCTGAAGAAGAATTTTACTCTATGGTAAAAAATCATATTGTATCTCCGGCTCCGCGGTGGGATCAAAATGAAATGAAAAAAAATAAATCAAATATTACTCCAAGTGACTTTGATAGCTGGTTAGAAAAATTTTCTTAGAATGAATATTGGTATTATAGATTATGGAGCAGGAAATGTTCAATCTGTTTACAATGCTATATATAGGTTAGGGTATGATCCTCTAATAATTCAATCATATAAAGAAATTGGCAAGCAAGACAAATTAATAATACCGGGTGTGGGATCTGCTCATAGTTGCATTAAAAGTCTCAAAGAAAAAAATATGTTCGATTTAATAAGAACATTTTATGAGTCAGAAAAGCCAATACTAGGTATATGTCTTGGCTTACAAATTTTTTGTAAAAAACTTTATGAGAACGGTATTTCAAGTGGGCTAAATATTATTAATGCTGATGTGGTTCCATTCGAAGAAGATACAAAAACAAATATTGGATGGTCTGACGTTGAGTTAAATAATGAAATTAAAAATAAATTTAACTGCAAAAAAAATACAAGTTTTTATTTTTGTCACTCATATTATTTAAAGTTAAATAGTAAAGATAATAAGATAAATTGCTATTATTCAAATATATTTAACAAAAAGGTTCCAGCTGTATTAGAGAAAGATAATTTCTTAGGAACACAATTTCATCCTGAAAAAAGTCAGGTTAATGGATCAAATCTTTTAATACATTTTTTAAAAAAATAATTTCCAATAATGGCTTATTTAAGAATAATTCCTTCATTGCTACTATCAAATAAAAAATTAGTCAAAGGTGTGCAATTTAAAAATCACAAAATAGCTGGAGGTCCTAACTCAACAATTTTAGCATATGATAGCCAAGGTGCTGATGAGATATCTCTAATTGATATCGACTCTTACCATTCACATAAGGAACCAGATTATGAAACATTAAATAAAATTTCAGAAAGTTGTTCTACACCTATTACATTTGGAGGTGGGATTACTAACTTAGATATCGCTCTAAAAGTTATAAGATCAGGCGCTGAGAAAGTTTATCTAAATAGAGCTGTTTTAAAAAATCAAAATATTTTAAAGGAGTTATCAAAAAAAATAGGATCTCAAGCAATAGTTGTTGGTATTAATTTAATTAAAAAAGAAAAAAAATTTAAAATTTATGAGAGAGAAGGGTCTAATTATGATTTGTTTGATTATTTGAAAAAAGTTCAAAATCTAGGAGCTGGGGAAATCAAAATTACTTTTGTTGAGAGAGAAGGTAAAAAGCTAGGCTTAGATCTTGAAATTTGCAAAACAATTTTAAAATTTTTATCAGTTCCATGTATTTTTGAGGGTGGTATTGGTTCTTTAGAGGATATTAAAAATGCATTTATGAATAATGTTAATGCAGTTGGTTTGGGCACCATGTTAATATTTAGTGACTACAATATTGTTAAAATAAAAAAATACCTCTTAAATGAAAATTTTAAAATTAGGATTTGATATTATATTTAAAAAATTTACCTATTTTTTTTGAGATATAGTTGATATCTGATAAATTCATATTTGTATGCAAAGGTATAGTAAGTTGAGAAATATAAAACTTTTTTGAATTTGATGATTGACTAAATAAAGTAATTTTTTTTAAAGATTGGTGTAACATTAAAGGTTTATAATGAATTTGTGAAGCAATTTTATTTTTTTTTAAGTAATTCATAAATTTTTTTTTATAATTTAAAGATCTATTTTTTAAAAAAATAACAAATAAATGCCAAAATATTTTTTTATTATTAATATTTAAAATTGAAAAATGTTTTTCATAATTTTTTAACTTTTTTAAATAATGTTTTACTAGCTTTTGCCTTTTGGCTCTAAATTGATTTACTTTATTAATTTGGTCTAACCCAATTGCCGCATTTATTTCACCCATCCTAAAATTTAAACTAGGATGATTCATTTTATATGGGTCTACTATTGAAGTCCTCTTTAATGAAAAGGATCTAAGTTCTAAAATTTTCTTATATAAACGTTGATTATTAGTTGTTATTGCTCCGCCTTCTATTGTCGTAATATTTTTTAGAGGGTGAAAAGAAAAAGTTGTTATTGATGAATGTTTAGAACTACCCACTTTCTCACCATTGTCATAAGCGGATCCAAAACTGTGACAAGCATCTTCTATAATTTTAATTTTTTTTTTTTCACAAATTTTTGAAATTGCACTTAAATCAGGTGTTGCACCAGCATAATGTATGGGTATGAAAACGTTTGGTTTAATTCCCAATTGACCGCATTTCTTAATAATATTTTTAAATTCATCTAGACTAACCATGCCTGAATTTTTATCGATATCGCACAATACAACTTTGCCTTTAAGTAAATACACAATATTGGCAACTGACACAAAGTTTATATTTGGAATAATTGCAATAATATTTGTTTTATTTTTCAATGCTAGTAAAGATATGAACAAAGCCGATGTCCCACTATTACAAACAACGCAATATTTTGAATTAGTCTGTCGTTTAATCTTTAGTTCAAGTTGTTTACAATAAGTATCGTTTGTAACGTATTTTTTTTTAATACTGTCAATAATTAATTTTTTCTTAATATTTTTTAAGTTATGAAGTCCATAATCATTCGTATTTAAATTATGCTTACCCATTAAATAAAATTATTTTTGCTAAGAATATTTCTCAATTCAGTAACATTTAGAAAATCTCTATTTAAATCACTAGAGTATTTAAAATTCTCTTTTACAGATTTTAGCCTCTTTTTCTTTTTATAATTCTTTATTTGATTTTTAGTAAAATTATTTAGAATTATATAAAAATTTTTACCTTCGATTGTGCATATACTATCTGTTTGGGAAACCAATTCTTCATGAATTTTTTCACCAGCCCTAATTCCTATAAGTTTAAATTTTACTTTAGAATTTATTGCTTTTCCTAAGTCAACAATCCTAAAACTTTTTAGTTTAGGTACGAAAATCTCCCCCCCGAGATTATTTGTCAAGCACCATTCTACAAATTTAACACCCTCCTCCAGTGTAATATTAAACCTGGTCATTTTGTTATCAGTTAATGTCAAACTTTTTTTTGATTTATTTAATTTTATGAAAAGTGGCAACACAGAGCCTCTGCTACCTAAAACATTTCCGTATCTTACAATGCTAAATTTAGATTTTCTAGAACCTTTGATATTGTTTGCTGACAAAAAGATTTTATCTGAACAAAGTTTAGATGCTCCATATAAATTAATAGGAGAAGATGCTTTGTCTGTTGATAATGCCACTACATTTTCAATTTTTTTTTCTAAGGAAACGTCAACTACGTTTTGAGCACCAATGACATTTGTCTTAATTACCTCCATAGGATTATATTCGCCTAAATTTACATGCTTTAAAGCTGCTGCGTGAATTACAATATTGATACCCTCCATGGCTCTAGACAATCTATCTTTATCTCTTACATCTCCTATGAAAAATCTTATAAAGGGAAACTTTTCAGGTGGAAATTTTTTTAACATCTCACTTTGTTTAAATTCATCTCTGCTATATATTACTAATCTCTTTAAATTATATTTATTTTTTATTACTCGTTGGCAAAATGCATTTCCAAAACTTCCTGTTCCTCCAGTAATTAATATTTGTTTACCTGATAAATTTTTCATTTTTAATTTAATCTTTTAAAAGTGCTCTGACAAACCTGTCCATCTAAAAGTTTGTTTATATTTTTGTTAGTTTGTGATTCTTTTATTTTGTAAAATATTTTATCGAGATTTTTTGTATAAAGTTTTAAATCTTTATCAGTGTGTGCAGTAGAAACAAAAATTGAGTTAGATGATAAAAAATTACTTTTAAGCATTTCTTGTGATATAAATGTTTTATATTTTAAATTATTTTTGCTATCAAATGAAAAATTTGGAACGGCATCAATACCATTAATATTAGTTTTTAATTCATATTTTTTTGATAATTTAATCCAAATTTTTTTTATTTTTCTTCCATAATTCGAGACGTAAGTCCAAGATTTTATTTTATTCATTATTTCTAACGTTTTTAAAGCTGCTGTATAACCACTTCTCTCTGACCAAAATGTGCTACTTATAAAACTATCTTTGGCATGTTTCATTACAAATCCCTTACCTATTATTGCAGTAATTGCATATCCATTACCTAGAGCTTTACCAAACATACAAATATCAGGATTGATTTTATATTTTAAATGCAATCCTCCATAAACTTCTCTAAATCCTGAACTGCATTCATCAAATATTAAAACTATTTTATTTTTTTTTGTTAAATCTCTAATTTTTGATAAAAATTCTTTAGAAGGTATATAATTTCTTGAAACTTCCATTATCACACATCCTATGTTTTTATTTTTAATTAAATTTTCAAATGCTTTTAAATCGTTGTATTCAAAGGTAAACACTGTGTTTTTTAATTTATTTAAAACACCTTCAGTCTTTAAATTTGATAATAAATGAGGGTTTAAACTATTTTGATTTTTTAAGTTTGCAGCAAGATACCAATCATGCCACCCATGGTAGCCGCAAACAGCAATATTTTGTTTTTTAGAATACGCTCTAGCTATTCTTATAGCCATCGCGTTAGCTTCTGCCCCTGTTCTAGCAAATTTTGCATATTCAGACCATGGATGTAACTCTATTAATTTTTCTGCTAATAACACCTCTTCAACACAATTTAGTGAAGACATATTACTTTTATCAATATTGTCTTTGACCGCATCATCTATTTCTTTTCTAGCATATCCTAACAAATTTGTTCCCACTCCCATCAAGTAAAAATCTTTAAATTTTTTATTATCTAAATCCCAAATCGTAGAGCCTTTTGCCTTTGTATAATAAGTTGGCCAAAATTTAGGGAGAACTAAGTCTGGACTTTTAGAAAAAAACATATTTCCATTTGGAATTGATTTTAAAGCTCTCCTCCACATTTTTTGCCCACTACATAATTGTGAACCTTCATCTCTTTTAAATTTTGTGTTATTTTTAAATAAAATTGGTTTTTTTTTGTAAAGTTTAATAATTTCATTTAGAGTAAAATTCTCTCTTGGGTAAAAATATTTAAATATTGCTTTGATGCATTCATAATCCTCGTTTTCATCTATTGTTAATCTTAAATTAGAATAATTATTTTTAGATTTTTTTTCACCAACATAAAATTTATTTGGATTATTTTTGATGTATGATGTTACGTGCTCTTTATCATAATCTATATTTTTTTGCTTAAAAATTTTTTTTAAAGTAGTAAATTTAAATACTTCAACATCTATACCATCTGGAAAAGTCGGTTTTTTACTATCACTTAAATAGTCGTAATTTCTCTTTTCAAACTCTGAAATAAAATTATCTACGATTGAGTAATCAACAAGTGGATTGTCTCCAGTCAACCTTACTATTATTTTAGCTTTAAATTTTTTTGCTGCAAAATAATATCGGCTTAAGACATTTTTTTTACTTCCAATATAATAATCAATTTTTTTTTTTTTAAGAATTTTTATTAGTTGCTTGTTTGAAACATCAATTGATGTTGCAATTACAATCTTGTCGATATATTTAGATTTTTCTAGTCTGTCTATAAGTATCTCTATTAAAGTTTTGTTATTGATTTTAGATAATATTTTTCCTGGATATCTAATGGATTCGCACCTAGCTTGAATTATAGCACATATCATATTACCACTTAGAAGGATTAATTAGGTTACTATTATTTTTTAAGATTTTATTCATATAATTTAAATTTTTATTAAAAATTTTTTTTTCATACAATTTTACTACTTCTTTAAATTGTTTATAATTGTCAAACCCAAAAATAACATTTTTATAAAAATTAAATGTTTTCACATAACTTATACAAATTTCAAGTGGACTTAAGTTATATTTGATTAAAAAATCCCTCCATTTAGATAAAAGTTTAAATTTTTGGAGTTTTTTTGGTATTTTATTGAATTGCATTAGCAAAAGACCTTGTAAGAAGACTGACCTAATTTGAATTTCTATTTTTTTTCTTTTAAGTAAACTCAAAATTTTTTTATCTAATACTCTATTGTCAAAAATATTAAATGGAATTTGTACAATATCAAATTCATAAGATTTGATTATTTTTTCTAAATCTTTTAAAGAGTAACATGAAATACCTATTTTTTTTGTTATTTTTTTTTTTTTTAAATTTTTTAAAGCGTTAAAAATTATATCTTTTTTGTTGGATTTAATATCCTGAATATCATGTATTAGTACTGAATAGAATTTTTTTATACCAATTTTTCTTAGTGACTGATACGACATTTCTTCTACATAATCTTTTATTATGTTGCTTTTTTTATGTCTAATTTTTGGTAGCTTAGTTGTAATATTAAAATTATTTTTTAAATTTAATTTTGATAAAATTTGACCGATTTTTTTTTCTGAATCACCATATGCTATTGCCGTATCTATTGAATTAATTTTTTTTTTGTTTGAAGATAATAAAATTTTTTTAAATTCATTTAATCTTATAGATTTTTTTCTTGAATTATTTATACCATATGGCAATCCTAGCTGTGCAGTTCCAATAGATATTTTCATGTAAGGCAGATAACTTTGTTATTTTATTCCTTATTTTTTCTTGATATTTTTAAAGATTTCTTATATCGTTCAAATTTTGAACAGTAAAGTAAAAACTTATGAGTAATTGAACTAATTTATATTTGATGATATTACAACATAAATTCAATAAATCTTAACATATGATTTTAAAAAACATTGATAATCCTCTAATTAAGAAAATTCACAATAATTTGACAAAATTTGGATATATTAAAGTATCAAATTTGATAAAAAAAAAATATGTAAATCAACTCCTTTGTCAGTTAAAGCAAATTCATAAAAGTGGGGTTGTTAATAAAGGTTTGCCAGAAAGAGATTCTAAAGATCTTAGAGTAAACAACTTAGCGAAAAGAAGTAAAATTTTTTGTGATCTAGTTTCAGATCCTCAAATAGAAAAAATTTTAAAACCAATTCTTAATGATAAATATTATAGGTTTTTACCACCAAGTGTTCCAAATTATATTTTAGGAGGGTTCAATGGCAGGTCAAGTGGAAATAAGTTAGACTTACATATTGACTCTTGTATGCCGTATCTAGGAAATTACAGAAGTTCTATGTTAGTGCTTTTTGTTTTAGAAAAAATGAGTGATATAAATGGAGCGACTATAATTGTACCAAAGTCGCATTTAAGTGGTACCTACACAGATAGAAAAACCAAAAAAATTAAAATAATTAATGCTTTTCCTGGAGATGTTCTTTTTTTAGATGCTAGAACATGGCATGGTACAACTGAAAATAAAACAAATTCATCTAGATGGTTAATTACTAGCGCATTTTATGCTTGGTGGATGAAGCAACAAGTAGATTTTCCTAGGTCCATTCCCAAAAAAATCCTCAAGAAATTAAGTAATAAACAAAAACAAATCTTAGGCTTTTGTTCGATACCACCGGTTAGCGAGGAGGATAGAATAAATATAAAATGTGGTTATGAAGTACTAAAATAAAATATGCTTATTAATTATCAAACAAAACAGTGGGTAAAAAAAAATTCTTTTGAAAAAAAATTTGGATCAATAAATCCTCCCTTATTTCCAAATGAGATGTTGGTTAGGCTTTGTTCTTCGTCAAGATTTTCAAAGATAAAAATTAATATTTTAAGAAAAAAATTTAAGATTTTAGAAATAGGATGCTTTTCAGGTAATAATTTAAGATTTTTTTTAGAAAAAAAAGTACATTGTTATGGTTCAGAAATAAATAATGAGATGAGAAATCTATGTATTAATAACCTAAAAAAATTTGGCTACAAAAATATTAAAATAAATATAGGAGATAATGAAAATATTAACTATGGTAACAATTATTTTGATTTGTTGGTATCAATTAATACAATCCATTATTCTTACGGTAAAAATTTAGAATATGCAGTCAAAGAGTACGCTAGAGTTATAAAAAAAGGTGGTATTCTCATATTTGAGACACCTACGCCGATGCATACTACGGTCAAAAAATCAAAAAAGGTTGGAGATTTTCATTTTTTATGGGGTGATAAGGGTTTTAGAAACAAAAATCCAATTGGATTTATAAATAATTTAAGTAAATTTAAAAAAATTCTTAATAAGTACTTTTCTAAATTTGAAATTAACCATAAAGTAGAAAGTTATAATAAAATTAAATTATCTACCTATTTTTTTGTCTGTAAAAAATGAGATTTAAAAAAAAGATTAATAAAGAAAAAATAAAATATTATTTAAAAATTATAGATAGAATTGAAAAAACAAGAAGTAAAAATAACTTCAATTGGATGAATATTTTAAGAATATCGTTAAAAAATGCCCCTGAAGAAACTTTAAAGGTAATGAAAAAAATAAATATAGCAGACACAAAAATATTAAAGTTAAATAAGAAATTTAAAAACTAAATTTGAAAAAATTAAACGTTGCAGTTTTAGGACTAGGAGAACATCAACTTAAAGGAATACAAACTTTAAGAAAAAATTACAATATTATTGGATTTGATTTTAATAATTTTGCACCTGGAAAAAAATTTGTAAAAAAGTTTTATAATATTCAACTTAATAAAAAAAAAGAAATACTAGAGCTTTGTTATAAATACGGAATTGTCAAATCATTCGCATTTAATACTGAGGCACCTTTAAAAACTATTTATTATATAAACTCAAAAATCGAAAAGAAAAAAATTAATTTACATCATGTTCAAAATAAATATTTACTTAGAAAAAAACTTAAAAAAAATTTATTACCAGTACCTAAGTTTTTTATATTTAAAAATATTTCACAATTAAAAAAATTGAATTACCCATTTGTTGTAAAACCTGTTTTTGGTTCTGGATCAAGAGGAGTTTTTTTTTCAAGAAACTACCTAGAATTTAAAAGATTATTTAAAAAATTTTACTTTAATTACAAAAATAAAAAGATTTTAGTAGAACAGTATTTGCCTGGAACTGAATTTGCTGTTGATGGATGGATTGACAAAAAGTGTAATATAACAATTGGAGCGATTTCTAAAAAAGAGAGAAGCAAAGCACCAAATTTATTCGACAAAAGTCTTATAATAAATTACCAAAATAAAAAAATAAAAGATAAGTTAAAAATTTATTTAAAAATTTTATTTAGTGTTTTAAAGATTCAAAATCAAATTTTCCATATAGAGTTTAAGTATCAAAAAAACAAAATATATCTAATAGACTTTTCAATTAGAGGAGCGGGTTATTCTGTTTACTCGGAAATTTTATCTAAAATATTAAAACAAAATACAGATCAAATTTTTATTGATATGTGTTTTAATAAGTTGGTTAGGATTAAAAAACCATCTAAAGAATTATTTTATATATTTTTTTTTAATAAATCTCAAATTAAACTAATTAAAAAACTTAAGAGAGAAATACAAAAATTAAAATCTTTTAGAAAAATTAAATTTTATGGTAATTTAGAAAATAATTTAAAAATTGAAAATTCAAGGCTAGGGCACATATTGCTTGCTTCATTTAAAATGAATTTTTTGAAAAAAGATATAAATTTATTAAGGAAAATAATTTCAACATGAAGAAATTTTTTATATGTCTCACGTTTGATACAGACCCAGATATTATTTTATCATCCAAAAAAATTGATTCTAAAGATAAGAAAATAGTAGGTTGGAACGGTTTGACAAAAGGAAAAGAAATAATATTCGATAAAGTAAAATCAGTTGAGAAAAAATATAAAGTTAAAATTCCACAAACTTGGTTTGTTAGAGTTGACAGCCAAATTAAATATTATCATGGTAAAGCAGATTGGCTTCTTAAAAAGTATTCAAAATTTTGGAGAAAAATTATAAAAAATAATGGTGCCATAGAATGGCACATACATTTTAATAAAATTAATAAAGACAACACATGGAGTAATGAAAATAAACCAGGCATAATAAAAAAAATGTTAATTGAAAATCATAAAATATTTAAGTCTTACAAAGCTCCAAACTGTATTAGAATTGGTGAAGCGGTCATGACAAATTATGTCGCTAAAATAATTAAAAATTTAAAAATTACAGCAGATAGCAGTGCTTTGCCCGGAAGAAAAAGGTACGATAAAACAAAATTTTTCGATTGGTCTAAAGCCTTAAACCGACCTTACTTTATGAGTATTAAAAAATATCAGAATGAGACTTTAATAAATAAAAAAGGAAAACTTTTAGAGATACCAATGAATACAATTTTAACTAAGTGTGAATACGATAAAAAACCAGTTAAAAGATATTATAATTTAAGTTTTCACAATAAAATTTTAAGAAAAAATTTAAATTGTTATATTAGAGAAAAAAATTATCTTGTTACTATGACCCATCCTTATGAGGTTGTAAAAACTTTTAAAAATAAATATAATTCAAAATTAATTTCATTTTCAAAGAATGAATTTAAAAAAAATTTAGAGCAAATAATATTATCTTGCTACATAAATAATAAATTACCAATTTTTGTTAATATGGAAACATTAATTAAACTTATAAAGTTAGGTCATGATAAAAAAAAAAATTTATAAATTTTTTAAAGACAAGACAGAATATGATAAATTATTTTTTGCGGGTAGAGCTAATACTTTAATTTGGATTATAAGTGAATATTTAAAAAGTAAAAAAAATCCAACGATAATTTTACCCTCCACACTATGTGTCTCACCTGCAGTAATATTTAAAAATTTAGGTATTAAAATTATTTATGTGGATATAGATTATAGAACAGGCCTTATAAGAGAAGATCTTTTAATAGAAAAAATAAAAAATTTCAAAATTGATGCTATTTTTTACGTAAACTTATTCGGTAATGTTGGTAAAAATAGTTTTTTAAGATATGCAAGAAAAAAAGGCATACTATTAGTTCAAGATTTAGCCCAAACTTTTATAAGCTACTCAAAGAATAAAAATAAAAAATTTATTTTTGGAGATATAATTATAATTTCTTTTGGTTACTCTAAAATTTTTGACTTAAATGGTGGGGCAATATTATTAGCAAAAAATAAAAATCTTTATGAGAAATTAAAAGAGATAAAATTAAAAAAAAATAGTAAAAACTTAGATCATGTTAAAAACTATTATTTGCATTGGTATCATAATTATTTTTCTTGCAGTAGAATAATAAACATTACTCATACTAAGAAATTCGCAAAGAAACTTTACGTTAGACCTTACAATTCGAAACTCGATAAAAAAATTTTTTTATCGTTGAAAAAATTAAATAAAGAGGAGCTGAGAAGAAAAAAAATACTCTCACTTTACAAAAAAGTCTTTAAAAATAAAAAAATAAAAATTTTAAATAATGATGTTTCATTGTTACCTTGGCGATTTTGTTTTTTAGTAAAAAAAAATAGAGACAAAATTTTGAAGGTTTTGAGAGATAGTAAATATGATGCTTCGAGTTACTATCTTGCGTTAAAAAATTACAAAAATTCTGCTAGACTAGAGGATAAAATTATAAATTTGTGGTTGGATAATAAAATAAACAAAAGGAAAATTTATGGTCAGTACCAAATTATAAAAAATCTTTTATGAAAAATTTTAAAATACTCGATTGTACTTTAAGGGATGGATCTTATGTTCTGGATTTCAATTTTTCTTTAATTGATACTTTTCTAATTTCTAAAGTTTTATTTGAAAGTGGAATAAATTATGTTGAAATTGGTCACGGTCTAGGATTAGGGGCATCAAAAATTAAAAAAATAAAAAATTCTCTATATAGTGATAATGATTATATCAAAATTTCTAATTTGGCTAAAGTTTCAAAAAAAAATAAAATTGGAAGCTTTTGTTTTTCAAATAACGTCTCTTACAAAAACTTTGATGACGCAAAGAAAAATGGATTAAATTTTATTAGATTTGCTTTTGAAAAAAAAAATTTTACAAAAATAAAAAGGGACATAAACTATTGTAAAAAAATTGGATTTGAGGTTCATTTAAATTTGATAAAAACATATATATACTCACAAAAACAATTTGAAACAATTATTAAAAATATTAATCAGCTTAATATTGACTATTTGTATATAGTAGATTCGTCTGGTGGCATGACAGGTAAAGAAGTAAAATCATACATTGAATTAGCAAGAAAAAAACTTTTGGGTAAAATAAAAATCGGTTTTCACGGACATAATAACCTTGGTATTGCGAATTCTAATTGTATAACTGCTTTAGAAAATGGGGCCGAAATAGTTGATGCATCTATGCTTGGTATGGGTAGAGGTGCTGGTAATGCGATAACAGAAAGCGTTGCCGCTTACTTGATAAGAGAAAAATATTTAAAAGAGATAGATTTAAAAAAAATCTTATTTTTTATACAAAATTATTTGCTAAAAATATTTCCACAGAATTATTTAATTGAAAACGTTCTTATAGGTAAAAGTTATTTCCATGATAGCGAAATTGAAATTTTGAAGGATTTTTCAAGAAAAAATAAGATTAATTATTTAAATGCTTTAGACAAAATTTCTTTTAAAAAAGGTTTTAATAAAAAAAAAATTAAAAAGAATATTGACAAAATGAACAGTGTATCAAAAGTAAGAGACGTTTATTTTGATCATAAAAAAACTATAGAAAATGATAAATTATTGCCAAGAAAATATAATGACTTTACTGATTTTAAAAAAAATTTAGTTGCTCAAAGTTTAAAGCTAAATTCAAAAAAAGTTATTACTATATGTCGAGGAAAAATTAGAGATTTAAAAATATATAATGAATTTGGCTTAGCCCTAGGCCACATTGTTAGTGAATCTAAATTAGTAGACAAAAAAATAATAAAAGAGTTTAAAGATTTTAACTTATTTTTTGATAAAAATTTAAATAAAGAAAATTTTTATAGCTATTCTGAGCACGAAGTAAAACTCAAAGCTTGTGCGGATATAGCTAATTTGAAAAAATATAAAACTATCAAATTTATTGGTAAATTCGAAAAAGATTTTAAAGACAAAATTAAAGAGATAAGGACATCAAAAATATCAAAAAAGATTCTTTATATATTGACAGGGAATAAAATTCCAAAAATACATAAGAAAAGCGATGTTTTGATACTTGATAATATTAAAAAAAATGACGCTTCAAATAAGAAAATTAATTTAATAAAACCAAATTATGGAATAGTTCTAGCAGGAGAAGTAAAGAGAATACTAGAGCTCACATCTTTGAAAGAAAGTTATAAAAGAAGGATAAAAATCAATAAAAATCTATACATAATTGAAAAAGGTACAATTGGAAAAGAGGGCGATATTGTGGTTGATGACATAATTAATCCACATAATATTATTGGTCAAAGCAACGGTATCGGTGGAATCAAAAAAGAACTAATTATAAATACTTCTGCAAAAAAACAAATATTAGAATGGATTTATAATTTATCTATACGTTAGAATTATGAAAATAAACAAAACAAATATTTCGCCTGACTCAGAGCCATATATAATTGCCGAACTTAGTGGAAATCATGAGGGAAAAATTGAAAATTTTATAAAGTTAGTAAATGTTGCAAAAATTGCTGGTGCTAACGCTATTAAGCTACAAACTTTTAAACCAGAAGAAATTACAATTAATAGTAAAAAGAAATATTTTATAGTAAAACACAAGTTTGAGAAATGGAATGATAAAACCCTTTTTGACCTTTATAATGAAGCTTATACACCATGGGAATGGCATAAACCATTATTACAATTAGCAAAAAAAAATAAATTAGACTTTATAGCAACCCCTTTTCATGAAACAGCTGTTGATTTTTTAAAAAACTTAAAAGCATCATGTTTAAAAATTTCCTCATTTGAATTTAATGACCATAATTTAATTAATTATGCATCAAAAAAAAAGATACCTATGATTCTTTCAAGTGGAATGGCATCTAAAAAAGAGATAGAAACAAATTTTAAAATATTAAAGAAAAATCTAAAAAAAAACTTTGCATTTTTAAAATGCTCAAGCTCTTATCCTGCGATTTATAATGAACTTAATTTAAAAACTATAAATGAGATGAGAAAAAAGTTAAAATGTGAGATAGGTTTTTCAGATCATACATTAGACAATGTCGCTTCAATAGCTGCGATATCGCAAGGAGCATCCATTATAGAAAAACATATTTGCCTAAATAGTAAAACTGGAATTGATAGCAATTTTTCTCAAACGCCTGAAAAATTCATCAAGTTTGTTAAGGATTGCAAGATGAGTTGGAGATCATTAGGAAAGATTAAGTTTGGACCAACTTACTCGGAAAAAGAGTCTTATAAAAACAGAAGGTCGTTATTCGCGATTAAAAAAATTGCTGTAGGTGAGAAATTTACTTATAATAATGTCGCATCTGTTAGACCAGCAAATGGTTTGAAGCCAATTTATTTAAGAAAGTTAATTGGAAAAAAATCAAAAAAAAAGTTTTCGAGTGGAGACCCAATTAAAATTTAATTGATTTCATAAGAGAAAAATGTTAGCAGTTTATCTATGCAAGTTCAGCTTATAGGTCATGCAACGGTTTTACTCAAAGATAAAGATTTTTCTTTTGTTTGTGATCCCTGGCTAGTTGGTGATTATGTAAACAATTGTACAGTGTGGCAATATCCACCAAGAGAATTTGGGATAGAAAAATTAAAAAAGTTTAAATATATTTATATTTCTCATGATCACGAAGACCATTGTAACGCCCAAACACTTAAAAAGATAAACAAAAAAACACCAATATTTATTCTAAAATTTAAAGAGAATAGAAATCTTATTAGAAGATTAAAAGAAATGAAATTTATTAATGTTACCGAAATTGATGCTTGGAAAAAATACAGAATAGATCAAGATACATCGATTACTATTTTTCCGTCTGATCAAGGTTTTGTTGATTCATCTGCTTTGATTGAATACAAAGGGCAAAATATTTACCATGGTAACGATTGTATACTTTATCCTAATACCATTAAAAAAATTTCAAAATTAGCTAAAATTGATATCGCTTTTATGCCTTACGCAGGTTTTAGTGGTTTCCCCTCTAGTTATGAGTTTAGTTATAAATTAAAGAAAAGACTAGCTGAAAAGAAAAAGAGAGAAGGTCTAAAATCATTTTATGAAGCAGTTAAATTATTGAGACCATCGAAAGCTGTTCCTGCGGCAGGTGACCTCATAATTGTTGGAAAAGGTAAAGCTTGGATTAATTATTTTGATAGGGCATCACCTATAGAAGCAATCAGAAAAGCTCCTTCAAAAATTAAAAGCAGACTTATCGATATGAGACCTGGAGATATATTTACAAAAGATAAGGGTATCAAAAAATATAGAGCTGTGCAAAAATGGAAATACAACACTAAAGATCAAGAAAAATTTTATGCGCAACCACATGTTAAAAAAGAGGTTGAAAGATATAATAATTGGATACTTAATTTAAATATTAACAATATTAATTTTAACGATTTGGTTATTGAATTCTTTAAGAAAGCGTTAAATAAAAAAATAGTAAATAAGCTTAAAAATTATAAATTTCAACTTATATCAAAGAACGTTGAAAGAAACTTAAATATTATATTATTGATTGATTTTGGAAAAAAAAAAATTACTAAACTAGAAAAGCCGACTAAAAAATATACCAAAAAAATTATAATTGACCCGTTTGTGTTATGTAGAATAATTAGACATGAAATACTGTGGGGTGACGCATATTGTGGACTTTTCATGAAGTTACACAGAAAACCATCAAACAATTATAATCTTAATTTTTGGAGATGGTTTTATGGAACGGACGAACTAAAAATAAACTATAGTAAGTATTTTCGAAAATAGTTTAAAATATAAAACTTAATTCAGTTAATTTAAGTTTACATTTTTCATATTTTAAAAAAAAATTTTTTTCAGTGCATAAATCAAGCCAATTGAGCTATTAGTACTGGTCAGCTACATGCGTTACCGCACTTCCACACCCAGCCTATCAACGT
>MDTA01047098.1_pt1 | contig 20684 bp, 16 predicted proteins | sample 811151 | NCBI WGS metagenome assembly MDTA01 (sample SAMN05326648, study PRJNA326480) | marine metagenome | isolation source: seawater | place: Indian Ocean: South | collected 2010 | reverse complement strand
GACAAAACGGGCAGCCGGTCAAAACTCCTGTCCATCATTGGAGTTGAGGTCCACCTAAAGACTATGCGCAAGAACAAACTCGAGCTTTGTGTTCCTGGCACCGTATGCATACGAATGTTGAAATATTGGAATGTTACCACTTGTAAAATACGCACCGATTCTCTCTGAAAAGTCGTCCAAAACAATCCATTTTCCTTTGAATGAATAGCAGAGAAGCATCTTATTTGTGTACTCTTCCGGGATGGACATTTCGGCCAAGAAAATAGTCACAACTTCCTGTACCGTCCACTGCCAGCTGACATAAATCTCCACTTCAACGATATTCTTCCACTTTGACTTCTCACCGTACCCTGATGTAGATTTGGTGTCCTTACAATAATAGCAGTCCGCATGTTTAGCTGAGATCTTGAACATTTCATCTTCTTCCCGAAAAATGATCAATATATTCTTGGCATGCGACGAGAACGCCGAGACCAAACCGCTGAACCCTGGTGGATGATAAGAGACAAGAACAGAGTCTTCCAAAATGAACACAGTGTGCTGGCTCAGATTGACATCCAAACTAGAAGCGGCCAGTTCACGGATCTTTGACGTGTCATATGTGGATTCAATTACAAACGTGCTTTTGATGATACTTTGATGCTCGTCTTCAATCCCTTTTTTGTTATTTTCACACGAGACGTCTAACAGATTGCGCGGAGGTCCAATCCTGATCTGCACGTCAGCGACGTACTTGAGTGGGCGAGCATTCAGAATGTACTGCGGTTCGATGTTGAGTCCGCGTACTATGGACATTCCTTCCGCGCGCTGGTGTTACACGTTTGGAAAATTTTTTGAAATTTTTTAAAAAATAAAATAAAATTTTTCTCAGCAGCTTGTTGGCTAGGGGCCTGAACCACAAAACCAAAAGTGCAAGGGAAATGTCTCGGTTTTTTTTAGCACAAAATTTTTTAATCTTTTTTCTTTTTTTTATCAAACACCTCAGTTACGGTACCCATACCCCCAAGGCACTAATCCGATGTGGAGCGTATGAGAAACTTTGCATGCAATGCTAGTGGCACCAGTGTTTCCCAAAGCTCCTTTTCAGACTTGACCACGCACAGGCAACCGCATCCGTCGCATGATCCACCTTTGTCAGGATCTATCGTGTTGCGATAATCTCTCATGTTAAATCCAGTGTTGACGTGCATAAGCCATATCTCCTTCTTTTGCTCCCGCTCGCTTTTCGCCGCCCAGAAATCCGAAAGAATATCTTCCACAAGCGCAAGCATGGTGTCAAACTCGTTCTTGATGATATTTGTCTCTGGATCAAAAAGACCCTTAACGTTGTCTTTCCAATTGTCAATACTCATTGCGTAATCTTGGAATAAGTCCAATGCATAATCATAAAGTCCCTCCTTTTGCACCGTCTCTGGCAAAAAGGGAAAGGGGTTGGCACCTCCCAACTCAGCCCGAAATTCACCAGACAATACCTTCTCTACACCCGTCGCCGACATGCCGAGGCGTGACAAGACTTTCATCAACTGTTTCACAATCAAGATGGTGCCATGCACTCCCTCAATTAACTGATATGAGTACTTGATCTCCTTCTCATATTGTTCGACAATAATCTTGATGTCATCAGTGGACATCGTAGAAGGCATGGTGGCAGAGCTCATTCGTGAGATGCGTTTGTCAAACGCCACGATGTCTTAAATCACATGGTGTATTTGGATCTGTTTGTGCACGACACAAGATTTACAGCTCTGCCGCAAAAAAAATTATAGCTTTATTACAAAAACAAAAATTATTCAAATTTGTCCAAATGCACAAACAAGAGCAAAAACACACGCACGTGCAGAAAAAGTCTATAAATAAGCACGACCTTCGCGTCCGGCACTCACCACAGAATCCACGACACGACCATGGCTCTCGATTCTGTCTCGCCCTCCAACTGCCAGGACAAACCGCTCGCGCTCGACCTGGTCTCGGAACACCTTTCTTCCAACGTCGCCATCGCAAACAAGCTCGCGTGCTCGTGCTCGAGCTTGCGCGAGGTTGGCACGATCTCCCGCAACAAATTCGTCACGGAACATAACGCATTGCTTGACCGTCTTGGGCAAGAGGTGGATACTTTTCGTCTGAAGCTATGGCTGGACGACTACTATTCGTATGCGGATAATTATCAATTTTATCTTCCGTCCTGGACCACGTCGGATGACAGGGACAAACATACGTCTGATTTCTACGACAAAACATTTTCGTTGCGGCGGGTTGATTCGGATGTTTTTCAGCGCCTCGAATCATTCCACAGCCTCGACAACCAAAACAAATATATAGAATACATACACGCCATCGTCGATGGTCTTAATACTCCGCATCAGGACGTCGCTCTTTACCAACGGTGTCTTAAAACGATCAACGACTTTGTCGACTTCGCTCGTAAGAATAACGACAATTTGACAGAAGTTACAATTGAAGGGTACATTCGAGTCTGGTTAACCGAAGGTGCCTTTTCTGGAATTCTTTCAATTGTTCAAAAATTCGTCGCGGGGTCACTGGTTGACAAAAATTTATTTGATGCGGTTATTCATTTCTTTCGATTGTTGAATGGTTATTATGATACTAGGATTATTTATGTGGCGCACAAGTATTTAGGGGATAAAAACCTTCTTGTCTTGATTGCTGATTTTTTCAGACATGAGTTTGCTGAAGAATTTAACAATCGTTTTATTCAATTATTCAGGTCTATATTCAATCCCATACAACATTTATCTCACTACTACGAACCATCTCGAGTGATTGAACTTCCTCAACCTTGGCAAATAGACGACTTTAAACTTTATTACCACGCTTTAAAACTCTACATGCAATTGGATCGCGAATCATACCCTGTTTTTGGGGACGAATTGGAAATTGATGAGTATCTTTTGACTGTAGAGAAACACATCCTTACCAACCTAGAAGGTTGTTCTTAATAAATCAAGATATCTTGGGTCGATGTGGCTTTTTTCTCTAAACGGTCATGGCTTTTATTTGGTTTGCGACACTATACCACTCCGCCACCACCTCCACTAGCACCAGAGCCTCCTCTGTGTCCTCTGCCCCTACCGGGGCCTCCTCTGCCACCTCCAGGACCACCTCTGCCACCTCCAGGACCACCTCTGCCCCCACCAGGACCACCTCTGCCACCTCCAGGACCACCTCTGCCCCCACCAGGACCTCCACCAGGGCCTCCTCTTCCCCCACCAGAACCTCCTCTGCCACCTCTTCCACCACCTCTGCCACCAGCAGGAGGCGCTACTGTTTCTGTAACAGCCTCAAAACCCTGTGGAGTCATGTAGCGATTTAATATGTCAATTTTCGTATTCATCAACCTTCGCAATTGATTTTGGTAATCAAACATAGTGTTGCTCTTTAAATCATTTGAAAATCCATATTCATTGTCATGGCAAACATTCAAATCTAAAAGGGGATTGTTGTAAATCAAGAGCTCGGCTTTATCAAAAAAATCCGAGGTGGTGTTTTGCAAACTTGCGTTTAAAACTTTCATAGCTTTTCCAAGCTTATTTGGTAGTCCTGCCAGATCAATGTTTCCGCTGTGCATAGTTCTATATTCTTTGATTGTTTGTGATGTTCCATCGACAGCGGATAACGTTAGTTGATCAAGAAGTTGTGTGTTGAATGCATCAAACACATCAAACGATGACACGAGTGAAAGAATACCGGCTTCTTCAAAGACACCGACACCATTTTTGGCTTTCAGCACTATCCAATCCCGATTCACACAATGAACGGAACTGGTTTGAAAGAACGTCTTGACTTTTATTCGTGATATTCCATCAGCAGCCGTTTTCAAATGACCAAAGTCTGGTTGTGTTGGATCAACAATCCAAACTTTAGAGCATGCTGTATGCATCAAGTTCGCTTTTTCTCGCATTCTATCGATTGATTGAAAAGCTTCATCTCCCGGCAAGCCCCATGCATTCACTCTATCAAGCTGGTCCATTTTTTCCGCGGCAGATGAAAGAATATTTAGTAGCTTTGCAATCATGGCTCCATGCGTATGGTCATCTGGATTAATTGACAATGAAGAATCATATTTTGAGGCTTCTTTAATTCGCAGACACAAGGCTGTATTGATTGAGTAATACACATATTTGATTTTCTTTAGGCCGGAAAGATAATCTGTGCGATCTGCATCCGCAACTTTGCTGTGAATGTTTTCGATGAGTTTGATAAACCGGTTTTGTATAGTATTTGGATTCAGCACATTCACTTCGAATTTAATGTAATAATCGTTTCTATTTCTTGTGAATCCATTTTGGCGAAGTTTACTGTTGTTATGCATTGGAATGATACATCGGTGCTCCTCCCGGAAACCAGGCTCGACTGAAATTTGACTACTGATTAACGCTTCGTCATCTGCATCCTTGAATTTTTCTTCACCATATTCAATATTCAACGATTTTCCAACGCCTGCCACCGTCTCGGGCGCCAGGTATTCTAACAAGATATGTAACATTTGCTGTCTCTTAACGTTTTTGCAGAGAGCGTCATCGATTCCCAAGAAAGCAATTGCGGAAATTTCTGCCAGCCCGGCTCTGTGAGGCAAGTTATCATGTACGTAGTTAGCTTTATTTTCAGCTTGGTTCCTGGTTTTTGTGACTAGCGCAGTCAGCCATTTTTTGCTTTCGCTCAGGACCATCGCATTGCTTGTGACTAATCGCGGCCCCGCCCCGTCTTGGCGCTGATTTCGCAACTCTTCTACCAAATGCATGACTTGCATTTGATGTGGTAGTTCTTTCATGGACTTCATATTTTCGATGGAAAACAAGGTTTGCATATGATCCCTCTCACTGTCTAACTCGTCCCGCGCACGATTTCGGTGTTCAATCCACCAGGCAAGTTCCCCGGCAACACTCTCGTTTTGCATATACTCGCTATTTAAACTTTTTATGCGCGCGTTGAGTGTTCTTAATTGCCCTGACATCCCCTTGATTTTCCAATAGAGGGCCTCCTTTTGCTTCTCTAGATTTTCATAGATACCAACGACCATTTCTGGTGACAGATCCTGCATTCCCACTTCACTCTGAAGCAAAGACTCTGCAATTTGGGTGGGTTCTTCATCGGTATCAGAAAAATCTACGTCTTTTTCCTCGTCCTCTTCCGCAGCATCAGGCTCAGATGCGTCCTCTTCTGCAGCCTCAGGCTCGGGTGCGTCCTCTTCTGCGGCATCGGGCTCAGATGCGTCCTCTTCTGCGGCACTGGGCTCAGATGCGTCCTCTTCTGCAGCACTGGGCTCAGATGCGTCCTCTTCTGCAGCACTGGGCTCAGATGCGTCAGTAATCTCCGGATCAGGTTCGGACGTCTCCGTAACAGACTCAGAATCCGACCCACTGGAACTGCCCATCTCTCCTCGAAAAACACACACGCGCCTCGATTCCTGCGCCTGACTTTGCGCCAGGCAATCATAGAAAGTGCCAGAAGCAGGAGGCTGCATACAATCTACGGGAGTATACATCACGAGCGCTGTTTGGTGGTTGTTTATATATGTTGAGTGGCTTACCGACAGAGGCGTTGCCTGTAAACAGAATGATTGTACTTGATCATCACCTCGCTACCCACCAAGTCTAACAACCGCAGGGCCGACTCGAGATCTTCCTCTGTATGTTCAGCTGAAACGCAAAAACGCACGCGCCCCTTTAACAAAGGCGTCGCCGGTGATCCCACCACGACAACCGCAAGTTTTCTGAGAAAGCATGCACGAGAAAATGCGCACAGCTTTGCAGGCTGAAAAAGGAGGCACGGTATGACCGGAGAATCATCATGCCCGAGAGTTTGGTAGCCGAGTTTCTTCAACCCCTGTCTAAAATAATTTGCGTTGCGTTTGATACGATCCATTTTCTCTTGCCCCCTGTTAGTGCCGTCCTTTCCTTCTATCATGGAAAGAGCGACAATCGCTTGCTGCACGCACGCTGCCGACATGCTACAGGCCGATGTGTTGGCGGTACACTTTCTGCGCAAAATGTCTATGACGTCCTTTGACGAAGCTATATAGCCGCCTACCGAGCCAAATGCTTTGGTGAATGTCCCCATCCACACGTCCACATCTCGTGGACAAATGCCATGGTGTTCGTGGATACCTCGTCCGCTTTTCCCAATGGCTCCGATGCTATGCGCTTCGTCGATCCACAGATATAAACGAAACCGTTTACACACGGCAAGGATTTCCGGCAGACACATGAGCTCTCCTTCCATCGAGTACAGTCCCTCGCACACCACAATGATTTTTCGCCAAGGCCTGCCAGTCCTGGGCTGGCCTTGTGCGATGGCACTCCTGGCCACCTTTTTGAGGGACAGGTGACAATTATGCTTAAAGACACGCACCACTCCAGCAGAAAGACGTGCGCCTGTTGCAAACACGGATCAGTGGGTTATCGATGGAGAGATCAGGTGTTTATTGGTGAAACCAATGGGAGCAGCTGCAGAAAGAGCCGGCCCAAGCCTTTGATCCAGCCACATTCAAGCACGAGGGCCAGTGGGGTGATCGCAAAACCAAGCAGAGCGAGGAATTGCAGGGGGTGTCAACCTGTCACAATCGAGGAGTGGTTCAAAGCGTCACTCAAAATCAAGTCTCCTTCATTGATCAAAGCAGGAAGGACCGTCGAATTCGACGCGAATCCCATTCCAATAATCATCGCGGCTTCCTGTCCCATAAAGTTTGCTATCTGTTGTTCTAGTTGCAGGTGCAATTCCGTGGTGCCCAGCTCCGACCGGCTAGAACACTGTGACACCCCGAAATGTCGCATGGCCTCCACCGCATCCTCGCGCGTGTCTTGCTCTCCAGCAAAACCAAGGTAATTATACGAGGAGAGGTTTAAACAGTTGACTGACGTGCCACAGAGTTTCATGGAGCTGTGGTCACTGCCGGTAAAGTCTCGCTCCATCACCGATACCCATGCGCTTGGTGCAGAGCATATAGGTCGGGAAAAGCAATCTTGTATGCGGTTGAACAAACGTCTCGTGTAAAAATCCTCCCAATCTTGCAATAATGGGGCGTAGCCATCGGCTACTCGCGCCGCCTTTGTTTTTTTCTCAAAGAAATCACGAAGAAAGCCAAACAGAATCAGGACGCTGTAATTCCAAAGAGTAATAAAAGCGGTGGTCCAGGGCGGGTCATCTTCCATTTTTTGTGTTTATTTGTCTACGTATATACAATTACTACGCTCCAGAGTGTCAATTCCCAACACTGCTTCTGGGCGTACACAAGGCGGCGTCGCAAAGGATTAATGAGTACGCGTAAAGTATTCTTGCAATGCTTGAATCAGCAGTGCCTGGTACTCTGTATTGTAGTCGCCTCCACGCTTGCACGACATTTCAAGCTGTTTCTTGCAGTGTTCTATGTTTTTGTGTATCTGTTGCAGCGCCTCGATTTCCTGCGGACACGCGTCCTCATCTATTAGATCCAGCATCATTTCTAGGGGGTCTTTGTTATTCAGGACAAGGACGTTATTCAACAGGACGCCTTTCCAGTAATGAATGTCCTTGTCGTTTTCAATCACGCGCAAGACCAGTGTTTTCAAAACATATTCGTAGGCAGGTCTGCGTTCTGTTTTCGCGTCCATGCTCAACCGGACCGCTGGTCCCTTCCCGCACTCACACACTGAACAGAAACGGATGAGTACACCTTCTTGTCTGTTCAGTGCACGCGCCACTTTTTTTATTTGCTTGTGTTTGTGCAGCATTTACAGCTTTGGCGCAAAATAAAAATTTGAAGATAAACAAAATTTTCTGGAACTTTTTTTACAGTCTGCGTGCAATGCTCGAGGAGGCACTGCAGGCTCTGCCGCAAGACATGCTCGCGCAAGCTTGTTGGTGCGAGTCGAGCCGCTGCATCATGTTGGCGTCTACATCAAAGAAAATGCGAACAATTGTAGGTCGCTTGTTGCGGCCGCGTGTGGCGATCAAGTATTCCATACAAGAAGATTTGGATGAAGTGGAGTTCTTCTCCTTTTTGGAAAACATTATGCCGAAGCTCACGAATTGGTGCACCGTTGTCAAGATCGACTTGAGCGATGCCTATTTTGATGAAGTAGACATTTCAATTCTGGCGGATGCCATGCGTTCGGGGCATTGTTTGTCGCTTGAGAATTTGCGTCTGAATGCAGAGAGCCCTCTTGGAAACAACCACTCAGAGGAGAGCATTGCCGATCTGGCGTTGGCTTTGACGCGGAGAGCATGTCCACGCCTGCAAGTTCTTGAACTTGACGGAGATTACACGAGGAAAGATTATTTTATGGGCAGCGTAGGATTGGTCGCGCTGTCCGTAGGCCTGACTAGGTGTTCTTCGTTGACTATGCTTAGTCTTGGATGCAATCACATCGGATGGGACAGCAACTCACAGCCTATTCATAATAGCATCGCTGGGTTTTGTGTCGCTTTACAGCAACTACCTTCACTCACACGACTGTTTCTGCACACAAACCATATTGGTGATGCGGGAGTGACGTCCTTGGCAAATTCGTTGCGCTGTGGGCATTGCCCGTCTCTACGTGTGCTGGACCTCTCGGACAACCAAATTGGCAACGCAGGAGCTCGGAGCTTGGCCTTGGTTTTGCCGGCTGCAGAGTGTTCATCTTTGCGGGTATTGAATCTTTGTACGAATGCAATCAATGACGTTGGCGCTGAGGACATTATCGATATGTTTGAGAGAACCACATCTCTAACGCAGATGGACTTGAGTTTCAACAGAATAACACCATTCTTGGTGCGTTTTTTAAAACAGGCATGGCCTCACACAGATCTCTGTGGACTGCAACTGCATAATATGCAGTGTTGAGCATAGGCCGGCTCTTTCTGGAGCTGCACCTTTTGGTTTCCAATAAAAAAAATTAATTCATTTTGCGCATTTTTTTGTTTTACAGTTTAAAAAAAATTACCAAAGCTGTAAAAAAAACCAGGACATTTCCCAGACAATTTCATCGACCCCCCCCTCCCTCTGGAAGACCTTCGCATGACTGAGAAAAAATTTTAAAATTATTTGGTCAAAATTTTTTGCACGTGCACGTGACTTGTCTGTTTCGCTTCTAAATGCAATGGCGGGGGGTCCTGCGGCAACAAAGCTAGTCCGCGCTTGCAGCTTCATGAGGTTTGAAAAGGACTCTATTCTGGCGTATGATGGCTTGAATGGCACTTATCAGGCGTCCGGTGAATTTTGCAACGGGCGTCCAATTTATGTCAAGATTGCAAACTCGAATGTGGTTGCGTGGTGGGCACACACCCAGCAGCACGGAATGAGTTGGTGCATTGGCCCGCGGGTACCGGAACAAGAAAAATCATCCAAAATGTGGGCCTACACGCCAAGTGATGGTATCAATCCCTCTCAGAACAACACAAGACAATGGATGGTGTATTGCCATTACAGTGGTGTTTGGCTGAAGCAACCCGAGGCATGTTTTGAAGCCGTATTACCCACTGGCAGTTGCGAGGGCAGAAAATGCCTGATATGCTGCGATAACGCGGCAAACGTTGTCACCGTCCCATGCGGGCACTTGAACATGTGCAGGGATTGTTGGAAGAAGTCGGGCCACGATTTTAAGCGCTGTTTCACGTGCAGGGCGGTAATGAGACAAATGATGCTGGTTTATATATAATGCTTGTCTCGGCCCTCGCACTGTACAAAATGGCTCTTGTTCTGGACCTTTTGGTCACGCATCTGCGGCGGGCTGAACCTGAAAAATGTACAAAGAATATTTCGTTTTTTCAGCAGTTTTTAAACACTGAATACACATTTCAAGGCGCGCCGTGGATTGAGTTTACGCGAGAGCATGCCGAGATTCCGATTTTTGCGGTGTGTCTCTACTTCATCTTAGTGTTTCACGTCCCTCATTTGGTCAGGGGCAAGCTTGAATTGCCGGCTCTGTTTGCAACCTGGAATTTGACCCTTGCAGTGTTTTCGGTAATAGGGGCAGTGCGCACTGTTCCCCATCTATTCTTTTTCTTATCAAGTCACGGCTTTGACTATACTGTTTGCACCGACCCAAAAGATTGGTTTTTAGATGGCCGTGCTGGTTTTTGGGTGGCACTGTTTATTTTTTCCAAGATACCAGAGCTACTGGACACGTTCTTTCTTGTTGTTCAAAAGAAACAGGTGATATGTTTGCACTGGTTTCACCACGTCACGGTGCTGCTGTATTGCTGGCATTCATATCACAACAGGGTTGCGACTGGACTGTGGTTTGCTGCCATGAATTTTTCTGTGCATGCCTTCATGTACTCGTATTACTTTTTGGTTTCAAATGGGTTGAAGCGACCTGCTCGTTTTCTGGCTCCAATTATTACTGTAATCCAGATCTTGCAGATGTTTGTAGGTGCCCTTGTGACACTATCAAGCGCCATGAGCTACTACAAGAAAGGGTCCAAGTTATGTGCCGTGAACCCGGCAAATTTCAAGATGGGGTTTGCGATGTATTGCAGTTACATGGTTCTCTTTTGCTTGTTGTTTCAGAAAAAGTACATGTCCTCGTCCCACACAACATCACCTTCGAAAGACACCATTTGCGGAGTGGAAATGCCACGCGAGAGGGTTGATGTGGCAGGTCGATTTTGCAGCTACTCGTCACACGATAAAGACAGCTGACACGACGAATTGATAACAATGTTCAAAAATGTGTCGTGAACATAAAAAGAATATACATGCACTGTAGGTTTTGTAGTGCAGAAACTACGTCACAGACGTCATGTCATACAAGAAATGCCGCGTTGCGAATGTGCTTTGCCCGGCGACGATTATCCTGCTGTCTATTGTTAACTTTTTGTCGTACAGAGCGGATGTAGAAACCGAGGACAATTCCAAGTTTTGGACTGGTCCCAAAACTACTTTGGTGACAATGGGCTACAACTTACAGCGTGAGCGCAACTGGAAGTATATGTTAGCAGAGTACTGTGAGATGGGGGATGTTTTCGACAGAATTTTGTTTGTGTGGCAAAACGTGTCAGCCCCCTGCCCCGTGTTACAACCATGCAAGGTGGAGGTGCGGTGCCGTGCCACGGATCGGAATAGTATGAACAACCGTTACTACTACAACCGCGACGTGCGAACGCAAACTACATTTTCCGTCGACGACGATGTTGTGGTCCCGCGCCATTTGGTGCTGAAGCTGCTGCGTGCATCATACCGAAGCGACCTCGTGGGACTAGATGCACGCTCATTCGGCTCTGACGGGACCTACAGTTTTTGGGGTTTCACATACGCCAACAAACTCGTGTTGCCCAAAACATGGGTGTTGCCGGTGCGCTATTGGCATTTGTATTGGCAGGACGATGAGCTGCTGCAATTCATCGACGCCGGCAACGCATGTGAAGACTTGGCAATGAATTTTGTGTTCAGGAATTACACGCAGCAGAACCCGGTTATTGTGTATAATGGCTTCTTTAGTCCTCAACGCCAGTCTCTACGGGAGGCGGGTGGATTGAGTATTGTCGGCGATCGCTGGAGTTGGGGCAATCGGCGCTCTTTTTGCATCAAGTGGCTTCTGGCTCACTTTCCACAGGCGTTAGTGGAATGAAATTGGGGTGATGGCATTCGCACATGCCTGAATGTGGCTCGATCAAAGGCTTTGACCGGCTCTTTCTGCAGCTGCTCCCATTGGTTTTACCAATAAACACCTGATCTCTCTGAAATTGGGGTGGTTTATTCAACACCATTCAAGAAAGAAAATACACACAAGAAACGCGTATGCAGGAAGGACACTCCAGCACTTCATGAGTACCGCAGCTGAATGCTTTGTCGGTCGACGCGTCCGCAAGCATGTTTTAAATCACGATGCCGATAGTGGCATGAGTATTGAGATAAACGGAATCGTGACAGGTTTTGATGGAGAACGTTGGGATGTCCTATTTGACGATTTTCTCGAGACGGAACCGTACAATTACCTGGCATTGGTTGACATGTTAGCAAATGAAAAGAGCAACGTTGTGGACGTGGACTTTTGGAGTGTCTTGGCCAGTGGGGTGCTTGAAAGATGGCTGTGATCGCACGTGATTCTAAGCAGTCTGGTGTTTCTTTGGGAAAAAACAAAATATACATCACACACGTAAACATGCATGGCGTTTGTCAACCAAGCCCATGCTTCGTTCGCGATTTTTCCCCGTGACCTGTAGTTGTCTCAAAACCGTCGATGAACTCTTTAATATTACGCGCGATATTTGCGTGTACGCGAGCCAGCGGCTGGGAACCGGACACAGCGAAAAAACGTATGAATCCGTCATCATCAATGAGCTTTACAAAAGACGCATACCCACGCTGCGACAAGTTAAGTATTACAGCATTGTTGACGGCAACGTCGTCGAGACGGGTATATGCGACATTGAGATTTCCGGTCAGCTGATTGTTGAGCTCAAGTCAAACCTACCGAGCATAACGCGGGATCACATGACCCAGGCCAAGCGGTATCTTCGATCGGCCCGCGAAAAATACCCAGACACGGTGCTTATGTGCTGTGTGATTCTTTTTCAGAAAAACGGCGACGTCGCCTTCTGGAAAGCCAAATCGACGCCTGCATCGAGCAGGGTAGATGTCTCTGTCGAGCACTCTGACATCATGGCTGTGGACGAAGATCACTTGCTACCTCCTTCCGATGAAAACGCGGCGTGAGACTGCGTTTTGTTTGTTGAGGAACTCTGACGCTTTATTTTTTTTGGATATATGTTTCAATAAAATCATGCTTCCATTTATGGTCGCCGCCAGCTGCGTGTATGATAAATGTATTTCTGTCCCATGAATCAAATGAGACCGCTGAGCTTGTGAGGCCTTCTTCATTTGTCTTGGGGCGCACGTTTATTCGGCAGCGATCTATCACCTTGATCCCGGAACTAAAAACTGCTGACAAAGTCTCGTTGTACGATGGTCCGAGAACGGAGTCCATTCGCCTCATACCAAAGCAAACGGGCCACGAGTTCAGCAAGTAGAAGAAGGCGCGATTCTCGTATTTCAGTGGTAAGTAGTTATTGAATGCCAAAATTTCCGCTGACCTGAACGCTTCCTGTAGAAAGAACTGCGCAAGAGGAGACTGCTTGATGATAAATACCCCGGAGTTGATGCCATTAAAATCATGCGAAATCAGCATAAAAACGCGGTCGTCGGAAAACTCGCGTACCAGATCTTGCATGTCGTCGTGCATATTGTTAATGAAAGCATCGCCGTCAATCATTAATGCGTACTTGTGCCGCTTCAGGGTGTCTTGAAGCAGTGGAAATTTGCCCCACGGAAATGGGTACTCACCTGAGAATTTTGCTGCCTCTTCTATGTCAGGAGCGACGCAAGTGTAGTTCCATTTCCGGCAGTAGTCCATCTTGTTTTGTATTGTAGCATTTCTCGTTTTGGGTCCCAAGAATCCATTTACCAGCACAACAATCGCAATATCTTCATGCTTGTGTTTTTGACGGTATCGTTTTCTGGTTGGTTTCAGTACACACGGGTGTTGTCTTGCCCACTCTCGCGGAACAAAGCACGAGACAACGTTCGTAATGGAAGCCTCTTTGTATTGTTTCTCTTGCATTTCTTCATCAATATGCAGCAGCATGAAAAAACTCTGAAACAGGACTAGCGCTGCTACAAATGCACACCCCCAGAAAACACCACTGTTTTTTCGTTGGTAGTCACATTTCATGAATTGACGCACTTCACATTCAAGTTTTTTTTACATATATAACCAAAAATAGGCGATGCTTCTTCCCATACCACAGACCTCCGTGTACACTCTCGTATTTTATTATGTTTTGGGGCTTGTCTTTTAGCACAGAGACAAGGTAAAGTCCTAAAGCAGGTCAACAGCTGGCGTCTCAGAGGCCGTCCTCTTTCTCGACCTGGGTGTCCTTGGCTTTGGGTAACTTTTCTTTTGCGGCCTTTTTCGTTAATGTAAGTTCGAATTTACTCGACGGCGTGCCACGTGTAAGCTGCAACAAAGACTGTACGGGAGTTCGAGTTGTTTTTTTAGCTGGTGGCACTTTGCCATTAATAAGTTTGATATTTCTTTCCTTTTCGTTTGTAGCCTGCGAGACACTTTTTGCTTCAGTCAAGCTCACATTAAATTCCTTTTCCTGAAGATTATCATCTTCAAACTTGAGGAATAATTTTACCTTTACATCCTTGCATATGTAGCAACGTTTCTGGCCTGTCAAATGTTCAACCTCTGGTGTTATGTCATCGAATGGCACTCCATACCCATCCGAAATGATCCGTTTGATGTAATTTTCAACACGGTCTGTTTTGCCTCTGTCCACCCACGTTTTGATGTAGGAGTCAATCAGATTCAATTTTGAATTCACTTGTATTTCAATTTGCCTTGATTCATTTGTTCTTTGTGCAAGATTCCCTTCTTTATCATAACAAATATCAACCGCTGCAATCGCAGAGTACACAAACGTCGCACCCAATACTGTCATTTCTGAACAACTATCAATTTCCAAAACCTCCGGTAAATCTTTGTCAAATCTCCACCACGTTTTACCGTCCTTGATGACGGCAAAGACGCTTACTCCCTTTTCTGCTGGTGTTCTTTTCAGAGTCATTGAAAGCATGCTCAGTCCATCGATGTTGTTTAACATCTCACACCAACGAAAAAATTGCAACAGTTTAACGTTGCTATCAAAGGTAAACCTACACAGGCCAAACTGATTCAGTGTGATGGCATGCACGCATTTTTTTTCTAGGATTCCTGCGCCTGACTTTGTGTCGAGAGCCGAAAAGGTCAATTCAAGTGTGATTCTGTTAAAATCCACTGTATCGGCATTTTGCACAGCCTCAAACGATATAGCACCAGGTCCAACGTGGTTGTTGCTCTTGGGAGTCTTTTTTTTATTGTCTGTGGGGAAAAAAGGCGGCTGGATGTGGTTTTCCTCTTCCGCCGCAGATTCCTTGAAGAAATTGTCTGCCACCAAGTCAGTAATCGAAAAGAGTTCAAAATGTTGTGTGTCGGCTCTCTCTTGGCTTTCTTCTGAGAATCCTGGGAGCACAAGAGTATGCTGTAGGGTTTTTACTATAAACATAAACTCCTCCCATGTGGCCGGAACGCGATTTTTGGTGGCTTTGTATTCGGAGATAGGGTAATGAAAGCAGTAGTGGAAATTGTCAATCATGCTCTGGATCTTTTGTGGATTGGCCGTGTCGCCATGTTTTTGCAGAAATTGCTCCCTGTCAATTTGCAAGTGTATTTTGGGAAAGCGCTGGTTTTCTTGCCGGGTGTACTGATGTATCCGCATAGAGGTTTGGTCGACGTTTTGAACATCTATTTGTGTATTATCCAAGGCTTGGTCGCCCAAAACTGGCAAGCCTGGCCAAAAGAGAGGCGGTTTGTCGGTAAAGCCGTTCTTGTAAATAAAGTATTCAGTCCTGTCACAGAAATACACGCTTTTCAGAAGTTTTGAGCGCACCTCTTCGACCATCCGAGTCCACAGTTGACCGTTGCAATCTATGACCCCCCTGACTGCGTCGCCTGGTTGATAGATATTATTCGCACCCACGTAAAGGACGTAGGCTATTTTTTTGTCCAGGTTGTGTTTGATAACGGAGATTTCTTCCTTTTCGGTTTTGACCACGTCTATGTTTTCTTGTGGTGGTTTCATTACGACAAAGTCTAGCTTTTCATCTCCGGTATGCTCAACTTGAAATAGTTCTGTCAGGTCGTGTATGTCATGATGTACTTCTGGATCGCGATCTTCGGCGTTCAATAGAGCTTGTTTGAAATCAGGGCTTGCGATGTGCAGCTCGGGATGCCTCAGATGCGTGTTCAGAAATTTCGGCATATTCCCCTCTGATATTTTTTTGGCAGCTTGCCAGTCTTCTCTAAACTTTTTCAAATTAGTCCTTTGAATAAGCGTGTCATCGCTCTTTTTGTCATCAAGGATGTCTAAACTAATGCGATTCTTTCGGGTGTTTACATCGTACGTGACCATTTCAGTCGAAAATTGTGTAATGAGATTGATGGCATAGCAGTCTCTTGTCTGACCTAATCTCCAAATGCGTGCCGTCGATTGCTTTGTCAGAGCGGGGTTAAAGTTGATTTCAAGGTAGACAACCACCGTCCCCATTTTTTGCAAGTTTACCCCGACCCCACCGACCTGCTCTTGCAAAATAAGATACCGCAGCTCGTGTCTGGGGTCGTTAAAATTCTTAAAACAAGTTTCCCGATGACCAAAATTACTGCTACCATCCACGCACTGTACACTGCCACTGTTTTCCAACCCGATTGCACTTTTAATGATTTCTTCTACTCTTTTGGCAATGGTAGTGTGTACGTGAAAAAAAATAATTTTTCGCCGCGTTTCAAGCGGAACGTTTTCAACCTGTGCGATAAACCGACGGAGAAATTGTGTCTTGAATGTTTCCTTCTTTTCGTCTTGGCTGGTGATGCCCCAGGACAACTGAGACATTGTAAGATACGCTGTCTGACTGTCCTTCGCTGTTTCTACTGCTTTGATATCATCTATGTTAAACATGACATTGTACCATGTCAGTGTCAGCTTTCGTTGCACGTCCCCGTCCCTTACTTTCAAGTTATCGTAAATCAATTCCTCCCCAACTCGGTGCAAAAAGGGACTGACAATAATCTTGATAAAGTTGGACAGGTTGTTGTCCAGCTGGTTGACGTCTGCAAGCATCGATTTGGATGAGTCGTCCTGCCACGCACTTTGCATCTTTTCAATCTTTAACTGAAATTCGCCCAAAGAAGTGTGGGATTTGTTGCTTGTCAATTCGCGAAACGCTGTCCACTTTTCTTTGTTTTTGCCAGAGGAAGGAAGCAGCATGGTGCAGAGCGACATCAGTTCAAGTACGGAGTTGTGTATGGGGGTTCCTGTCAGCAAAAGAAAATTTGTGCGCGCTGGTTCATCTTTTGGGCCCCTTTTTGCCTTGCTGTTGTTGTCCCCGGGATGGACTTTGTTTTTGATTGAGTCCAGTATGCCATACAAGGCGCCCTGGTCGTTTTTGAGGGAATGTGCCTCGTCAACAACAATCAGGTCGAAAAATTCTTCAGGCAAACTACTTGTTGTTGAAGTAAAATCCGATTTGAAGCTCTCGTTTGTGTAAATGGAAATTTTTTTCCCTTTATCTTCCTCTTCAAACGTGACCTGTGTGTCGCCGTAGGGCGATTTTTTATAAAAAGGACGTAGATTGCTTATTTCTCTTACCCACGTCCCAAACATTGATTTTGGACAGATCAACAAGCAGTGGTTGAAATTGTAATATTCTTGCAGAATGTACATGATTGCCATGGCCTGTATGCTTTTGCCGGCCCCCATTGTGTGTGCCAAAAGGCATCCGTCAATGTCTTTCTGGGTGATATTGTGCAAGGCGAAATTGACCCCCTGCACTTGGTGGGGTAACAGACTCGTGATGTCATTGAAACGTTCACGATTTTCTTGTAGAAAATTGTTGAAGTTCTCAACGTCTGTATTATTGGTCTGGTTTTTCTTGTACAAATTGAACGCCATATCGTACAGGGCCTTGTTTTTAGCAGAAAAAATCTGGCTCTTCAGCTTGTATATTTTGCTGCTTTCTCCGAGTTCGTTTGGGGTGTCTTCTTCACCTGCGTCTGCTGTGGGTTCATTGGCATCTTTTGCAGCATCGGGTTCTTCAGTAGCATCGGGTTCTTCAGCAGCATCGGGTTCTTCTGCGGCATCGGGATCTTCCGCAGCATCGGGGTTTTCTACACGACCCCCCTCTTCGTTTTCGTCATCGCTGCTGGAACTGAGACTGCTTCCGGATTCAGACCTGTCACTGGAAACAATACTGCCATCACTGGAATCATTTTCATCGCTATCACTGCCTGACGCATACGGTGTTGCTCCAGGCACATATGATTCATCCATATCAAAGTTTCAAAGAGACAATCACCTACAAAAACCTTGGCTTATATATGTATCCCGTCAAAAACGAACTTAAGTAGCTTGAGTATATAAACACGTTTGATTTAGGCGACTTTGAAATCGCCATGCAACAGCCTCAAAAGAATAATCTCGTGTTGGACTCGCGCGACTGCCCTCTGCTACCAACGACAGAGATGCAGTGCCCGTTTGCCAAAAAGGGAGAGATGTGCGACGTTGAAAACAATCACGATGCTTTTCGTGGGGCATTCAAAGTCGTTTTCCGCGGCATCACTGGCCACCAAGCAGCAGTGCAACAAGTGTATGACAGGGTAAAGGAAATCAATCCTGAGCTAAAAGGGTTGCCCTTTGCTAGCCAGGCCATCAATGACCAGGTAGTCACGATGATCTGGCAAAACGACAGCGACCGAGATGTCGTTGGCGATGACGAGGTTGAGATTGCGATGCAGATATCTGCCGTGGATACCAACGGAGAAATATTTCCAAGATACATACACCACTGTGTTATCGATGACAGCGTTTCGGAAAATGTCAAGCAAGATTACCTACGCATACACAACGCGCTGCAAAACAATGTGCATCTGAAACCGTACCTCAGATACTGTGAAATGATTGAGAATCGATTTATTAATACTAAAGTAGGCTCGCCCAGCACCTTTCACATCATGTATCAAGAGTTTGGTGGGCGGAGCTTGCATCAAGAAATAAACGACGTCTTGGAAATAACAGACTTTCAATCATATAGCCATGCTTGTACGGCAATGATTGAAGGAATGCATGCATTGTGCAGGAATTACGCTGAAATACTGGGAAAGAATAAAATTGCTCACATGGACATACACGCTTCAAATATTGTCGCGTTGGTTTCGAGAGATGACAAGGGGTTCATGTCGAGCGTTGACATGCGCCTGATTGATTTTGGATTCTCAAAAAGAGATGTGTTTGTTTTTGTGAAAAAGTTGGGTGATCTCATAGAGGGAGAAGAAGCCGAGTGTTGGAAATATTGGAGAACGCAAGATCCTATAGAATACCTACTGCTTCATATTTCCCTGCATGCAATTAATTTGAAAAAAACCAAAACAAAATCACTAAAGGTTATAATGAAACTCAAAGAAACTTCCAAGTGGGGTCAAAGAAAATTGTCCGAGGTGAAAGACGAAGACATATGGATTGCCGACGAGTACTTTAGAATGTTGAGGGAAAAATATGAGTACCCCTTTTTTAAGGTTGGTGTCACGGTTTTGGATCTATATGAATATGTGCACAGCTGTTTGAAAGAAACTCTTCGATCTTTGAACTACTTGAGTTCTCGAAGTAAGCAAGAAATTGAAATCAACGAACACATCTTAAAGGTGTTTCAAAGCAATTTGTACGGATCACATCTGACAGACTCTGGTTTTTATGGGCCAATCGAAGCCAAAAACGCCCAAATCATGTATGATTTGTATTCTATCTTCAACATTTGCATTCTCGCTGCGTTGCAGCTGCGTAAACACGGCTCAACGCTTGTGGTGCAGAACAAAGACAAAAGTCAATACAACTTGTTGATAAATAACATAGAACACACAACGTTAAAACTTTTTAGCGACAAAATGATCCAACGGTTCAGGCCTTTCTACAAGCTCCTACAAGAAAAGCGGTTAATGCAAGCCGAGTTGCAAACAAAAGCGGATATCTTCAGCGACATCAAAGACAGTTACACCACCATTGACTTGACTTTTATGGCAGCCAGCAGGGACGAGACGGTTCTGCTATATACGTGGTTTATAAATCGTGAATTGGTGGGCCTGAGCGACTCGGACGCCAAACCATCAGGATGGGACTACCACGCCACGATCCTAAATTTTGTCAATCGGAAGAAAGAGGTGCTCTTTACCTGTCTTATATGGCACGTGGTCACCGCAGCTCGATTTGAACCCGGCACGTATGAGATCATACTATGGACAGAAGACAGCGGGATGTTTCTGATGCACATTGGAGACAAGAGATACAGAAAGTACACAGGACCAGTCATACCTGCCCCGTCGGAGGCTGCACTGTTTTTGCAAAAGGAAAAGCTGGATATTTCACCGGAAGGTATACTGGAATTACTCGAAGACAGTTCGGGGGCTGCATAGTGGCGATCTAGACTCTTTCTCTTGTTTTAAATCTATTAGAGTCTACAAAACGAACATTTTTGTTTTGATAAAATGATATATAAACACTATCAATTTAAATCGCACAAGTTGATATGGAAAAATGTAAACAGAGTAATCTCTTGCTGGGGTCTCAGGATTGCCACCTGCTACCCACGGCCGAGCAGCAGTGTCCATTTGCCGAGAAGGGTAAAATGTGCGCCGTTGAAATAAATCACTCTGCTTTTCGTGGGGCATTCAAAGTCGTTTTCCGCGGCATCACTGGTCACCAAGCAGCAGTGCAAAAAGTGTATGACAGGGTAAAGGAAATCAACCCTGAACTGAAAGAGTTGCCTCTTGCCAGTCAAGCCATCAATGACAAAGTAGTCACGATGGTATGGCGGAATAACGAGAGGGAGAACGTCTTTGGGGATGATGAAGTCAACATGGCCCTGAAGATTTCTGCCGTGGATACCACAGGCAAAATATTTCCAAGGTACATTCATCACTGTGTCATTGGTAAGAGCGTTTCACCCCAAGTAAAGCAAGACTATGTGCGCATACATAACATGCTTCAAGGTAGAGTGAGTAAACAAACGTATTTATCGTACATGGGCATGATCCAAAAACAGTTTTTTGGGTCAGGCAGTGGGTCAAGCAGTACACTCAACATCATGTATCAAGAATTTGGCGGGCAAAGGTTTG
>MDTA01148875.1_pt1 | contig 20693 bp, 15 predicted proteins | sample 811151 | NCBI WGS metagenome assembly MDTA01 (sample SAMN05326648, study PRJNA326480) | marine metagenome | isolation source: seawater | place: Indian Ocean: South | collected 2010 | reverse complement strand
CGTCTCGACTCGTGTCTTCCAGTTCCTAATATATACAAACCACCTAATTTCTTAACATCATTACTGAGTTTTATATCTGTTCCACGACCTGCCATATTTGTGGATATTGTAATTGCATTTTTTGCACCAGCGTTAGTAATAATTTCAGCCTCTTTTTGATGCTGCTTAGCATTTAATACGTTATGTGAAATTTTTTTTCTTCGTAACATTCGCGATAAGGTTTCAGACTCCTCAACAGAAGTTGTACCAACCAAAACAGGCTGACCTTTTTTAAATAATTCAGTTATTTTATCAATAACAGCATTATATTTCGCATTTTTTGTTTTATAAATTAAATCCTCATTATCCTTCCTTAGGACCGGTTTATTTGTTGGTATCTCAACTACATCTAATTTGTATATTTGCATAAATTCGCCAGCCTCTGTTAACGCAGTACCAGTCATCCCAGCTAATTTTTCGTACATTCTAAAATAGTTTTGTATTGTAATTGTTGCCATGGTTTGTGTTTCACGCTCAATCTCTACATTTTCTTTAGCTTCTAACGATTGGTGAAGTCCATCACTAAATCTTCTTCCATGCATAATTCGACCCGTGTGCTCGTCTATAATTAATACTTTTTTATCTTGAACAATATAATCAACGTCTTTTTCAAATAATGTATACGCCTTTAAGAGTTGGTTAATAGCATGAATACGATCACTTCGTTCTGCATGCAATGATTGAACTTCTTCCTTTTTTTGTATCTTTTCTTTTGAAGTAAAGGATTTGTTTTGATCAATTTTATGGAACTCTTCTCCTAAATCAGGAATGATAAAATTCTCTGAATTTGAAGGCGAAAGTACTTCTCTACCCTTTTCAGTTAGATCAATTATCCCAGATTTTTCTTCAATACTAAAAAGTAGCTTTTCATCAATTTCATGAAGTTTTTTATCTCTGAGATAATCATTTTCTACTTTGTGAATCAGCTTTTTTGTACCCTTTAGTTGATACAACTTTAGTAATCTCTTATGCTTGGGCATTCCTCGTTGTGCCGTTAGCAAAATTTCACCAGCTTTGTAATTATCGGTTTCTAGTAATGCTTCTATATCAGTCAGCATAGAATTAACTAATGACATTTGCTTTCTGATTACATTTTCAACTGATTTTTTAAACTCCTTGTATTTTTGGTTGTTTGGAGCGTCAACCTGCCCAGATATAATCAGAGGAGTTCTCGCCTCATCAATTAATACTGAATCAACCTCATCTACTATTCCAAAGACATGCCCAGTCTGAACTTGATCTTCTGGCACCACAGACATATTATCTCTTAAATAATCAAAACCAAACTCATTGTTAGTTCCATATGTGATATCTTTACTGTATTGTTCTTTTCTTTGTGATGGAGCCATTTGATTTAAAATACAACCAACTGATAGTCCTAGGTAAGAATACAAATGTCCCATCCACTGACTATCTCGTTGAGCTAAATAATCATTTACTGTTATAACATGAACGCCTCTACCGGTTAGTGCATTTAAAACAATGGGTAACGTCGAAACTAAGGTTTTTCCTTCACCTGTTTTCATTTCTGCAATATTACCTTCATGTAAAACAATACCTCCTATTAATTGGACATCATAATGAACCATATCCCAAGTCATTGTTTGACCCATAACATTAAATTCAGTACCAAATAATCTTCTTGCTGCATCTTTTACTACTGCATATACCTCAGGCAAATTATCATTTAAATAGTTTTGCTCTTGTTCATATATTAATTCGTCTAACTCTTTAGCAGATAAATTATCACTATCATTTTTTGATTTAACGCTGTCGCGGAGTTTAATTATTTGTGCTTTGTGATGAAGAATTTGGTTTTTAAGTTTATTTTCATCCCAACTTTCTATTTCTTTAAACTTTTTATTTATTAATTCGACTTTTGGCATTATTCTTTTAATATCTTTATCAGATTTTTTACCAAAGACTTTTGTTAAGATTTTTGAGAATAATGACATTTTAATCTAGGCTATGTTTCCTTTTAACATTTTTTTTAATACTGCATCCAAGATACCATTGACGAATACACCACTATTATTCGTACCAAAAACTTTTGATATTTCGACTGCTTCTGAAATTGATACTTTATGTGGAACATCTTCGAAATGGAGCATCTCAACAATAGCCAATCTCAAAACAAGTTTATCTGTCATAGCAATTCGATTTAATTCCCAATTCTGGGAATTTTCATCGATAATTTTATCGATTTTTACAATATTTTTTTGACAAATTTTGACTAAACTCTTAGAGTATTTTTCAATATTTTCTGATTTCAGATGATTATCTTTAAAAAAACTTTCAAATATATTTTCAACAGAATTATTAGATAATTCACAACCATAGGCTATTTGCAACGCAATTATCCTTGACTTTCGTCTATCTTTTGACGTCATTATATTCTATTTTTTTTTCTTTTTGAAGTATAGATTGATTTTAATTCACTAAGCATTCTGATTCTTTCTTCAGCAAGATAATCAGAAGCAATATTTGTGGGTATATCAGCTTCTTTCGAACGTTTAAAAATTGCCATCAGTGTGTCATAAATTCCTTCTGCTTGGTTAAAAGCACGCTCACGATTATAACCCTCAAGTTCATTTGATACATTTATAAGACCTCCTGCATTAATAACATAATCTGGGGAAACTAATACACCTTTTGCCATCAAATCTTTACCATGTTTATGAGAGTTTTCTAATTGATTATTAGCACCACCGGCAATTATTGAACACTTTAATAAGGGAATCGTAGTATCATTCAATATTGCACCCAATGCACAGGGCGCAAAAACGTCAATATCTAAACTATATATATCTTCAACTGAAACGGCTTTTACTCCAAAATCCTTCACTGCTTTATCAATTAAATTATTATCAATATCAGTAACAAAAATTTCTGCACCATCCTTTGAAAGATATTCGACCAAAAACATTCCAACATGTCCAAGTCCTTGAATACCAATTTTTAATCCGTCCAATGAGCTTCTATTTAATTTTGATTTAACAGCTGCTTTCATACCAATATATACACCATATGCAGTAACTACAGAAGGGTCTCCGCTCCCACCTAATGCTCGAGATATACCAGTAACATGTTTTGTTTCTGTTCTTACCCATTCCATATCTTTTACAGAAGTTCCTACATCTTCAGCAGTAATGTATCTTCCTCCCAAACCTTCTACAAAACGACCAAAAGTTCTAAATAATATCTCAGATTTATCTTTTTTTGAATTTCCAATTATTACAGCCTTTCCACCACCTAAATTTAATCCAGATATTGCAGCTTTGTATGTCATACCTTTTGATAATCTTAATACATCAACTAGAGCTTCTGCCTCATTGGCATATTGCCACATTCTACATCCCCCTAAAGCTGGGCCTAAAGTTGTGTTATGAATTGCTATAATTACTTTCAAACCCGAGTGGGGATCCGAAAAAAAAGTAACCTGTTCATGTCCTCTTTGAATCATATTTTCAAATACTGTCATGTCTAGATTCCTTCTTTATCTTGCAAAAGATTTCTCGCGATGACTAACCGTTGAATTTCAGAAGTACCCTCATATATCTGAGTGATTTTAGCATCTCTCATTAAACGTTCTACACCAGTCTCCTTTATGTATCCATAGCCACCATGAATTTGCACACACTCTGTTGAAGCTCTCATGGCAACTTCAGATGCATATACTTTTGCCATGGATGCCATGTGACTAAATTTTTGTTTATTGTCTTTCATTTTTGCTGCTTTGTAGGTAAGTAATCTTGCAGCTTCTATTTCCATGGCCATATTTGCAATTTTAAATTGTACAGCTTGTTTGGTTGAAATAGGCTTTCCAAACTGAATACGCTCCTTTGCATATGATATTGAGTTATCTAAAGAAGCTTGAGCAATTCCCAAAGCTTGAGCAGCAATACCAATTCTACCACCGTCTAAAGTAGCTAATGCAATTTTGAATCCATCACCTTCTTCACCAATTCTATTTTCTAAAGGGACCTCAACATTTTCAAAATATAGCTCAGTTGTATCTGAAGATCGAATACCTAATTTATCCTCTAATTTGCCTACTTTTAAACCTGTGTAATTTTTTTCTACTAAAAATGCAGATATTCCTTTATGTCCTATGTTTTGAGTTGTTACTGCAAATAAAATTATATAATCACAATTAAAGCCATTTGTTACCCAATTTTTTGTACCATTAATCTTATAATGGTCTCCATGAAACTCTGCCTTTGTTAGCATATTAGAAGCGTCTGAACCTGAGTTAGGTTCAGACAATGAAAAAGCCCCTAATTTTTTACCTTTTGCTAGTGAAGTTAAATATTTTATCTTAAGATCATCAGAAGCAAATTTTTCAATTAAATAACATACTAATGAGTTATTCACTGACATAGCAACTGATGCTGACGCATCTATTTTTGAAATTTCTTCCATGGCTACAACATATGATATTGTATCCATACCTCCACCATTATATTTCTCAGATACCATCATTCCCATAAAACCAAGATCTGCTAACTTACTAATTGCTTCTTTAGGCCAAATTTTTTTTTCATCTCTTTCAATAACATTAGGATATAGCTCTTTCTTAGCTAAATCTCTTGCTGTCTTTTTTACTAATAATTGTTCTTCAGATAAATCGAAATTCATTGTGTTTAATATTTATAAAATCCTCTACCGGTTTTTCTCCCTAAAACACCTGCATTAACCATTTTCTTTAAAAGTGGGCAAGGACTATATTTACTATCTCCCATTTCTTCGTAAAGCACCTCAAGAATAGCCAAACAAACATCAAGGCCAATTAAATCAGCTAATGCCAAAGGTCCCATTGGATGCGCCATTCCAAGTTTCATAATTTGATCAATTGATTCCGTTTCAGCGACACCTTCCATTTTACAATATATAGCTTCATTAATCATTGGCATTAATATTCTGTTTGCGACGAAGCCCGGATAATCATTGCATTCAATTGGTATTTTATTTAAACTTTTTGAAATATCACAAATTTTTTGCAAAGTTGCATCTGAAGTTAAATATCCTCGAATCACTTCAACTAATTTCATTACAGGTACAGGGTTCATGAAGTGCATACCAATCACCCTATCTGGTCTATTTGTCTGGGCCGCAATTTTTGTAATTGATATCGAGGACGTATTAGTTGCAAAAATAGTATGTTCAGGACAAAGTTTATCTAACTTCTTAAAAATATCCGATTTCACATTAAGACTTTCTGTAACAGCTTCTATAACTAAATCACTTTTCTTAAGCAAACTGATATCTGTGTTACAAGTAATATTTTTTATGAAATTTTTTTTATTCTCAGCGGTTATAATATTTTTTTTTACCTGCCTGTCCATATTTTGCTCTATCAATTTGATACTTTTCTCTAGAAGCTTAGAATTTATATCAACAAGTAAAACAGAGTAATTATGCTGCGCAAAGGTATGTGCAATACCATTACCCATGGCTCCGGCGCCAATTATACCAATATTAAATTTCATTTGTTTATTTACTAAATGATTGAAAAATTTATAGTTATAATTTACACAATTTTAAATAAAAAATTGCTTCCTGAAATATTTAAAACGTTTTATTGCCAATTTTTTCTAAAATCATTGCAGATGCTTCTCCTCCACCTATACAAATTGAAGCCATACCAGTATTATAGTTTTTTGCCATCATAGAATTCATAAGAGTTATTATAATTCTAGTACCTGAAGACCCAATTGGATGCCCAATAGAAACAGCACCACCATTAACATTGACTTTTTTGTGATCTAAACTTAAATCTTTCATTGCTGCCATTGGAACAACTGAAAAAGCCTCATTAATTTCATACAAATCAATATCTTTTTGCTTAAGATTTGTTTTCTTAAATAACTTTTTCATAGCTCCTATAGGAGCAGTTGTGAACCATTCTGGCTCTTGAGACAATGAACAAAAACTTTTTATTTTAAATATTGGTGATAAGCCTAAGGAACTTGCTTTTTCACCACTTATTAATAGGCAAGCTGCAGCTCCATCGTTAATTGAACTAGCATTAGCCGCAGTAACAGTCCCATTTCTTTGAAAAACGGGGCTTAATTTTGAAAATTTATCTAACTTTGCTCTATATGGTTCTTCATCAATTCTAATAGTTTTACTTTTTTCTTTTCGTTGAGGTACTTCAACGGGCACAATTTCGTTCTCAAAAAAACCTGATTCGATGGCACTAATTGCTCTTCTATATGATTCAGCGGCATAAGCATCTTGTTCTTTCCTTGAAAAACTATAGCGTTCTGCACACATTTCAGCACATGTACCCATATGCTTATCATTGTAAACATCCCACAATCCATCTTGAATTATACCATCTATTATCTGCTTGTGGCCTAAGCGATAACCTTCTCGTGCTTTGAATAGGTAGTGAGGAGCGTTACTCATACTCTCCATACCACCAGCAATTGCGACATCGATTTCTCCGGAAGAAATTGATTGTGCAGCTATCATTATTGATTTTAAACCTGATCCACACATTTTATTGATCGTCAAACAATCAACACTTTTTGCTAGATTTGCATAAATTGCCGATTGCCTTGCAGGAGCCTGACCTAATCCAGCAGATAAGACATTTCCCATTATAACTTCTTCAATATATTTTTTAGGAAAGTTAACCTTTTTTATAGCTCCTTCAATTGCTAATGCACCAAGCATTGGTGCAGATAAACTCTTTAATATGCCTTGGAACGAACCTATAGGTGTTCTGGCATAAGATAAAATGTAGACTTCTCTACCTTTCATGATTTATATCCTTCTCGTTATTTGCATATGCTTCAATTATTTCTCGTACAAGTTTATGTCTAACTACATCACTAGAGTCGAATTTAACAAAAGTTATTCCGTTTATAAACTTTAATTTATCATATGCATCAATTAGACCAGAATTTTCATTTTTAGGAAGATCTATCTGTGTTATATCTCCTGTAATTATAGCTCTTGATGTGACACCTAGTCTTGTTAAAAACATTTTCATCTGAGTACTTGTTGCATTTTGAGCTTCATCAAGTATCATGAATGAATTATGCAATGTTCTTCCTCGCATGTATGCAAGTGGTGCAATTTCTATAATGCGCTGTTCTATGTAAGCGCGACGCTTATCTCTATTAAGCATATCACCCAATGCATCATATAAAGGGGTTAAGTATGGATCTACTTTTTCTTTCAAATCACCTGGTAAAAATCCCAGTCTCTCTCCTGCTTCGACAGCAGGTCTCGTTATTACAATCTTTGAAACGATACCTTCTTTTAGCGCGGATACAGCACTAGCTACAGCTTGATATGTCTTCCCTGTACCTGCAGGTCCAATAGCAAAAACAATATCATTTTCTTTTACAGCTTCTAAATATTTTTTTTGGCCATTTGTTTTTGCAACAACGGAACCTTTATGAGTATGTAGAATTATTGATGAATTTTTAGTTTCTGATAATATTTTGTTAGTATTAGCATCTGCATAGTTTATTAATGTCTTAATGTCTTCTGAATCAATATAACCTTTTTGATTAATTGTCACTATCATCTCGTTAATTATTAATTCGATCCTATCTATATCTGAGGAATTTCCTTCAAGATATATAGTATTACCTCTTGCTATTATTTTTCCATCAAAGCATGATTCTAAAGTCTTGATATTATTATCATTTGTCCCAAAAAAGCTTATCAGGTCAATACCAGAAATTTTTATACTCTTTTTAAATTTTTCCAGAATTTTACCTATTGAGTTTTAAATGCAATTCATCTAACTGAATTTTGCTGACATTTGAAGGAGAATCATCCATTAATGATAATGCAGATGTAGTTTTAGGAAATGCGATAACATCTCTTATTTGTTTACAATTTGTTAGCAACATTACGATACGATCGAATCCAAACGCCATACCACCATGTGGTGGTGCACCATATTTGAACGCTTCCATCAAAAATCCAAATTTTTCCTGAGCTTCTTCCTTACTTATACCCAATAATGTGAATATTTTTGATTGTAAATCGGATGAATGGATTCTTATTGAGCCTCCCCCAATTTCATAACCATTAACAACTATATCATAGGCGAGAGAACGTACTTCTTCTGGATTTGACTCAATCTTATCAATATCATTAAAATTTGGAGATGTAAATGGATGATGAAGTGCTTCAAATCTGTTTTGATCTGCATTCCAATCAACAAGAGGAAAGTCTACAACCCATAAAGGTTTCCAAATTTTTGGATCAATCAATTTTTCTCTATTTGCAATTTCAATCCTCAATGCAGAAAGTGATGAGAAAACAATTTTTTCAACGTCACCTACGACAAAAACCATATCGTTTTCGTTAACTTTTAATACTTTAATTATTTCTTTACGTAAGGTTGGATCAAAAAATTTACTAATTCCTGACTGTAAATCATTATCTATACATTTCATATATGCCAAACCTTTGGCTCTATGATATCGTTTAATATAATCCGTTAATTCCTCAATTATTTTTCTACTGTAGGAGGCACAATTGGGAGCGATAATTGCTTTAACTCTACCATTATCCTTAAGAATGGTTTTAAATGCGTTGAAGTTAGATTTTTGAACAAATTCGGAAAATTCACAAAGTTTCAAACCAAATCTAGTATCTGGGCGATCAGTCCCATATTCTTCCATTGCATCTGAATATGTAATAATAGGAAAATTTTCGGGTAATTCAACATTGATTGTCTTCAGCCATAATTTTCTAGTTAAATCTGTTCCAATCTTTATGATATCATCCTGCTCAATAAACGACATTTCTATGTCAATTTGAGTAAATTCAGGCTGACGATCTGCTCTAAAATCTTCATCTCTAAAACATTTAACAATTTGAAAATATTTATCTAAACCTGAAACCATTAGCAACTGTTTGTAAGTTTGAGGCGATTGTGGCAAAGCATAAAATTTACCTGCATGTAAACGACTTGGTACTAAAAAATCTCGCGCTCCTTCCGGTGTAGATTTCATCAATATTGGTGTTTCTATTTCAATAAAGTTGTGTTGATGTAAAAAATCACGAGTAATTTGAGCAGCATCATTTCTTACTTTTAAATTTCTTTGCATTTCTATCGTTCGAAGCTCTAAATATCTATATTTTAATCTATGATCCTCTGATGCTGATTCTCTGCTATTTACATCAAATGGCATTGGAGCTGCTTCATTAAAAATTTCTATACTATTCACCTCAATATCTATTTGACCGGTGTTTAATTTTGTATTAATTGCCTCTTCAGGTCGTAATCTTACTAAACCCTTAACACCAATAACATCCTCTAGACCTAACCTAAAAACACTCTTATATGCCTTTGAATTCAACTCTTGATTAAATACAATCTGAGTCTTTCCATATCTATCACGCAAATCAATAAAAATGAGTCCACCATGGTCTCTGCGTTTAGATATCCATCCATTAAGAATAACTTCTTTACCAACATATTTTTTTGTCAACTCCCCACAATTATGACTTCTTTTTAACAATTTTATCTCCAATATAAGTAGTAAAATTTATTATTAATTTGCATCCTAAAAATTAAATTTATGGTTCAAAGGAATCATACTATTTTTTTAATAACCAACATGGAAATATCATCCTGATTTGAATATCCCTTCAACCACTCAGAACCAAGTGTTTTCAATGATCTAATTATTTCATCTGAACTTTTACCTACAGACTTATTTAAAGTTTTAGTAATAGCATCGTATCCCAATATTTCTTGATCTGGATTTATAGCCTCAGGTAACCCGTCCGACATCAAAACAATAATATCATCTTTTTCAAATTTATCAGAAAATACTTTAAATTTTGAATTAATTGATGTTCCCAATGGCAAACCACTTATATTAATTTCCTTCAATTTATTAATATTTCTTTTGTAATAGAAAATTGTCGGCATTGCAGAAGACGCTATTTCAAAATTATCATTATTTAATCTTAGAATTGTAAGGCTCATTCTATTCCTTCCAATTTCAATATTTCTAATAGTGTTATTTAGCTTCAATAAGATTTTATCTATATTATCATCAATATTGAGACTATTTAAGGCAGACTTGGTAATTGAAACAATATTACCTGCAACCATGCCATGACCTGTTGCATCGCCTAAAACTGCAGTTGTTGTATTATCATTATTACTATAAAAAAAATCATAATAGTCTCCACCAACTTCATCAGCTGTTTTTATATAGGCACTTATATCATAATTCATCGTCTTAGGCATTTCTGTAGGAAGTAAATTAATTTGAAATAACCTTGCTGCTTCTAGCTCTTTTTTCTGCCTATTTAGCTCAATATTTTTTAATTTTTCAATTTTAGATCTTTCCTCTTGAACTTGTCTATCTTTTATAAAATAAAGCCTTTGAGTATTTTCATTTGTCCATTTAACAAAAACACCATAGACAAAGGGTATAACGACTAAATAACCTAATTGATATAAATTCATTGTACCTTCTTTTAGGAGTAAAATTGTAAAAGCTCCTGCGGAAAAAACAACTATAGTAAGACTGTCCAAAAAGTTAATGGGATGAATTACAAAAAAAATAAATATAACCATTGGTACAACGGCAACACCTACTGGGAAAGTAATTCCATTAGGAATACCATAAAAGTAGTAATGAAACGCGCCGTTTAACATGGACAATATACTTGCGTATAAAAAATAATCTCTATAATATTTTTTACGTAATTTTTTAGAAAATAAGATTGTATACGTAAGAATAAATGAAAAAACTTGTACAAATATATATGTTGGTATTAGACCAAGTAATCTAAAATCATCAATAATAGCCGGAATAAATAAGATATGCATAACAATAATTATATTTCTTGTATAATTTTTTATTTTATCCCATTTATTTTCCTGATACTCACTTTCTAAATTTTTATCTACAAATGTGCAGCTTATTTTATTTATTTTCATAATTTTATTATTTTAACACGTTTAAGAGTTTAAATTTTCGATCCATCATACTTAAGTAAAAAATTATCAGCCCATAATTTAAAATTTCCACTTAAAATTTTTTCGCGCATTTTTTTCATAAGGTAAATATAAAATTTTAGATTTTGCTGTGATGCAATTCTTAAACCTAAAACCTCATTTGTTCTAAATAAATGATGTAAGTATGCCTTGGAATATTGATTCCCATCAAATAAAAGACCTGAATCATCAATTTCTGAAAAATCTGATCTATATTTTGCATTTTTAATATTTATTTTTCCATTAGCAGTAAATAACTGACCATTTCTTGCATTTCTTGTGGGCATAACACAGTCAAACATATCAATCCCTCGGGCAACGCACTTAACTAAATCCGATGGTGTTCCTACTCCCATTAAATATCTTGGCTTATCCACCGGCATAATCTCACCCATATACTCAGTAGTATCAAGCATTTTTGTTTTCGGCTCACCTACAGCTAATCCACCTATGGCATAAGCTTCTGCATTTAATTCAATTAACTGTTCAAAAGAACGCATACGTAACTCAAGATCTGTTCCACCTTGAATTATAGGAATCAAAATTTGTTTATAGCCATATTTTGGTTCCTTTTTTCGGTAGTAATTCATTCCTCTTTTTGCCCACCTAGTAGTTATTTCTAATGCCTCTAACCAAGTTTTTTTATCAGCGTCTCCAGGCGGACAAACATCCAACATCATCATAAAATCAGATCCAATTGACCTCTGAATATCAATTACAGATTCCGGTGTCAAATAATGTTCACTCCCATCTAGGTGAGATTTAAAAATGACTCCTTTTTCCGTTATTTTTCTCAAACCATTTAAACTGAAAATTTGGAAGCCACCAGAATCTGTTAAAATTGCTTTATTCCAATTCATAAACTTATGTAAACCACCAATTTTTTCTAATATTTTAGTTCCCGGGCGAAGATATAAATGATATGTATTGCTTAATAAAATACTGCTTGGTAAAGCCTGAATTTCTTCAGAAGACTTTGTCTTAACTGCACCATAGGTTCCAACCGGCATAAAGAAAGGAGTTTCTATTTTACCGTGATCAGAAAAAAGTCGTCCAGCTCTTGCTTTTGTCGAAGAACATGTTTTTTCTAAATTAAAGATTTTCAGAAAGCCAACTTACTCTTAGAAGTCAACGCCAATTGTTAAAAACCAAGATCTATTTGAGTTGGCGCTTGAAAATGGATTCATTTTCCATGCATAGTCTAGTTGCCATGGAAGTCCAAAGAATATAAATCTAGGTCCAATACCATAAGTCCAAATAAAACCTTCTGGATTGGTTTCTTTCCAATATTCTTTTTCCCACTTAGGTAATACATCATTCCAAGTAAATCCAAAATCAGAAAATAAAACAGCGCTAATTTGACCCAAATATTTAATTGCAGGGAAATAATATACAAGCAATGGTAAGCGTAACTCTAAATTCATTAAAAAAGTACCATAACCATATTTTTGGTTAATATGGGCTCCTCTCAGTGGCATTACATATTCAGAAAAATAAACAGACTCCAAATCATAATTTACACTATCATTATATGAATAATAATTAGATCCATAAGACGATAGCAACCATGGTATTCCCCCCATCTTAAATAATTGAGCATTTTGGCCAATACTATATCCTGAGTAAACTCTTCCACCCAGACTTACACCATTTTCTAAGGGATAATATTTTCGATAATCTAATATTAATGATTGAAACGATATTCCGTTAGAACCAATCTTTGGACTAAATTTGAAACTTAAATTTGCTCTAGACCCTCTATTTGGAAATATGTAATCCCAAAGTGTATTATCCCAAACAATACTTAAAGATGGAATAAATGTAGACAATGAAGATCCGAAAATACCGTCTTTTTTTTCCTGCACAGTAATACCATATTCGGATTGACCAATTTCCCATAAAGAAACTTTTGACACACGACTAAATCTAGTATTTATGTCATATCTTGTAAATCTAGAAATTGGATATGAGGCAGTAGCATTTAACATTAATTGTCTTAAATATGATTGATAATATATGAGTTCTCCTGGGTCTAATTGGTTATTTTCATTAGAATCCTCAAACTTATTTCTAAAATCACTATCCAAAAAGTTTATGGCTGTATGATAAAATAGTAAATTATAATCAATTTTCTTTGGCAAGTACCTATAATAAAGATAATAATCCGAATTCTTTAATGATGTAATTTGCATTTGGGTACCAAGATAAATCTTATGATCTCCTAAAATATCACTCCAAAGAAAAGAAGCCATAGCTTTTGGCGTGTAAAGACTATTGTACGAAGCATAACCTTGAGCTAAATCAAGCGAAAATCTTGTTAAATATTTCTTTTCAATGAAATTCCCCTCAGAATTTAATCTAGCAGAATCAGATATTTCAATATCTCTTGTTTTGATGGGTTCTATTTTTTGACCTCTCTCGAAAACGTAGTTTTTAAACTTATCACTGAAATCCAACTTGTCTTCTGGTTTTTTTGACAAACGAAAATCTACTTGAGATTCTTCATTCACCCAATTTAATGTTTCCAAACTCATGTCTTTATCTAAATCTTGTAAAGGATTTAAATACATGTAAATATCATATCCACTGTTTTCAAATCCAGAAAATACAAGCTTCGTATATTTAGAATCCCAATTTAATTGTGATATTCCAGTCAAAACATTTGTTATAGCCCTTGGAATTTCAAATCGAGTATTTAAAATATAAATATTATTTATCCCAGTTTTATCAGAAGTGAATGCTATATTCCCATCTGAGTCCATAACAGGATATCCTTCATTCCAACTAGTATTGGTAATTCTTGAAATTTTATTGTTATTTTTATTTACAGAGTAAATATCCATTTGATCAATAGAATGCTTTTTTATTGAGTTTGGCTTAGATTTATCTAAGTAGTTTTGTCTGTCTGAAATAAAGAGTAGCTCCGTACCGTTTGGGTTCCATGAAACATGATCATCTGAAAACCAATCATCCGTTATATTTTTAATTTTTTGCGTATTAATATCAAAAATATAAATATCACTTTTTATACCGTTATTACCAATAAATGCAATTTCATCACCCATTGGACTCCACGACGGTCTAAATATACCTTCAAGTCCTAACCTAAATTTTTCTGTTTTTTTGGTGTCTAAGTTATATATAAATAAAGCATCAGATTTACCAGATTTAGCTGAAAAAGCTAAATTTTTACCGGTCGGAGACCATGTAATTCCAGGTTTTAATATGTGAAGTTCTTCATATTCTGAATTTCTTTCTCCTTGAATAATTTTATCTAAAAACTTGCCAGTTTGAGGTGAGATAATGTAAAGAGCCATATTACCGTTTTTATTTGAGTATATGGCTATTTTACTACCATCTGGAGAAATTGCTGGAGCAATGTTATAATTGTTCCCTAAATCTTTATTATTTGTTAATCTTCTAGAAAACTCATATAAATTTGATTTACCTGTAATCTCGGGAAAATATGTTTTTTTTAAATATTCATGCCATTGTAGGTTAATTTCAGACAACTTCATCCCTAGAGCTTCAAAGACACCGGATTCTACATTTTTTTTTCTTTTAATTTGAAAAAATATTTCTGCTATAGCCTCTTCACCCCATTTCTTTGTAATAAATCGCCATACTGATTGCCCCCCTCGATATGCTAAGTAACCATTTAATTGGTTTAAATTTGGCAATTGTCCATAATTGATAACCATATCTCTCAACCACATATCTGATCCTGTATTCCAATTACTTGATAAATGTTCAGCCAGACCCTCATTCATCCACAGAGGTATGATATAATTAATTTGTCTTGTTACAAGATTTTGTAAACTCCCACCATACATATAATCATTTATAAATACATGGACTAATTCATGGTGAATTACATGCTTAAATTCTTTATGTGAACCATCAAATGGTATTACAAATCTATTTTTATATAATTCAGTTACACCTCCAATGCCTTCGTAAAGATATGAATCTATTACATTTGTCTGCTGAAAGTCGTTGTGTGAATTGTAAACGATAATGGAATATCTGTTTGTTAAGTCCCAATTAAGATATTTTGATATTGTTTTATAGGCCTTCTCAGACTCATAAGCAACATACTCTGCATTAGGTTTTCCAATATCATAATAGTATATATCAAAATGTGATGACTGAATGTAATACCAATCAAAATCATCATACTGGACAATGTTCTGTCCAAACTGGCAAAAAACTAATGTAGTAATTGAAAAAATTTTTATAATGCTTTTTATCATATTTTTAGTTTTAAATTAATTTAAATTTTGCTTATGTTTTCAATATATTAAACTAAGCATTATTTTAATTCCAAATAGAGAAAATTTTGTTTCTTTGTGTATAAAAAATATGAAAAAAATATAATATCTGAAATCTTAACCAAATGAAACTACCAATTTATTTTGTGTCAGACAATCATTTCCAATTTTCTGAAAATAAAAATGAATTAATACGTAGAAAATTAATTTTCAATTTATTTGATAAAATTGAGTCAACAAATGGAACTCTTATTATTGGTGGTGACTTTTTCGATTTCTGGTATGATTATGGTAATGAACAAATTCCTGGATATGAAAATATATTTAATGCCTTAAGTAAACTTTATTCGCGTGGCATTGATATTTACTATGTTTTAGGAAACCACGATTTTTGGGATTTTGGTTATTTTAACAATAAATTTGGTGCAAAATTATACAGACAAGATCTTGAATTTAAAATTGAAAACGAAAGAATTTTAGTAACGCATGGAGATGGGCTACTGAGAAAAGATCATGGCTACAGACTTATGCGGAAAGTAATAAGACATCCTTTATCTATTTTTCTTTTTGGTTTACTTCGATCTAATATTGGATGTAAACTAGCAAATAGGATATCTAAAACAAGCCGACATTTTAACAATGATTATCAAGATGATAACGAAAATATAATTAAAAAAGATATCACTGAATTCGCTAAAATTAAATTTAAAGACAATTATGATACAATCTTAGTAGGGCATTATCACAGGTTAGGAATTGATAAACATGGTAAAAATCGTTTGATTTGGATGGGTGATTGGATAAAATTTTTCTCTGTCACAATTCGAGACGAAAAGGGTTGGAAACAATTAAATTGGAATTACTTTTCTGATAAATGATTACATTTTAATAATAAAAAATTGGACTTATTCATATGTACAAAAAACATATATTTATAATTATAACATTGGTTTTATATAGCGGGTGTGCCACAAATAGTACAATATTTTCTTTGGAGGAAGTTGAAAAACAACGTCTAGCGTATATTGACGGTAAAGATGATGCTGTTGCTGAGCTAGTTAAAATTTTTCAAGATCAAGCACAAGCTACCGATGTTCGAATGGCTGCACTAAAAGCACTCAAAGATAGTAAACATCCTTTGGCAATTGAGGCCGTCCAACAAACTGTTAGCGGAAGTAACTTAATTAATTTAAATCTCATGATTGAATCTATTGATTTACTCAAAAAATTTGGTGATGAATATACAAATCCATATTTGACAAATGGTTTAATGAAAACAGAAGATAAAATATTCGAGGCTAGAGGTGCCTACATGAGTGCAATCAGTACCGTTGGAACTAAAGATGCTATAACAACCTTGCTTGAACTATATGAAATAAACAAGAGACAGCAAGTCAGAATGGACTCTTTACTAACTTACACACTCGGATCAATGAAAGATTCTAGAGTTATTCCGTGGCTCATAGATATTTCAAGAGATATAAATATTGATGTTTCCGTGAGAAGTATTGCAATTGATATTTTAAGTAAAAAAGAAGGTCCTGAAGTTACGAATTACTTTATAGACATGTTAGGAGATCCAAAAACCAATTTAAGAGCAAAAGAATTTGCTCTTCAAGCAATGGGAGATATCGAAGAAAGTCAAATTCTAACATCAATATTATCTGCATATAATCAAGGAAAAGCAGAATATTCAATGCTTTTAAATCACCTACTGAATGCTGTTGCTGAATTTAAAGATCCTTCTCTAATTGAACCACTTAAAGAAATAGTTAAATCTGAAGATTATCCTCAAAATATGAGGTTAAGAGCGCTGCAAGCGGTATCAGACTTCAATGATGAATCTATAATTCCTGAGATAATAACAATCTTAGAAGATCCTAATAATTACATATTTTATCCTGAAATTTTAGATATGCTGAAGAAAATGAAAAAGTTAGATGAGTACAAAAATAGTTTAAGAATTGCAGCATTTAAAGCATACAGGCTAAAAGGAGATCATAATTAATGAAAAAATATTTAAACATAATTTTAATATTATTATTGTTGTCAGGATGTTCTCTTTTAAAAAGGAACATTCCAGATCCAGATAAAAAACAAGATAAGAATATAGTAGAAACAGTCGAAGAAGTAGAAAAAGAAATAGGTGAAACACCATTTATAGAAGACTCTGAGTCTAATATTGTAGAAACAAACTTAGTAATGTCTGGTTCATTTTATCCTGTTAAGGAATCCCTTGATGATATCAGGAGAGAAATGAATGAATTAAAAGCAAGAATTGTTGAATATGAAACAAGAGTTACTATTCCAACTGTTGATCATGATATGCTTAAAATGGTAAAAGCGCCTCATTTGAAACATCGGATCACTTTATCAAATGGAACAATAGTTCATGGTAACATCTTACGTGAAGATTCTGAGAAAATGACTGTAGAAACTCAACTAGGGCAAATAACACTAGATAAAGCAACTATAGAAGAATTTTCTGAAGTTTCAGAACCAACTGCTGATATTAAAATGCATGGTAAATTTTCTGGTCCTGAACAAAGAAACAACGGTGAAAGCTTTATATATTCAGGATCTTTAATAAACAGTGGAAAGTTTAAGGCTGACTTTGTTCGTGTTATATTTAAAGTTTGGAATGAAAATACAGAGTTAATCGCTATTGATTCTGCATTTGTTAATGGATCTAACACAAAGTACTCAAATGGAGTCATCACTGACAGTGCTCTGAAGCCTGGTGAAATTGGTACATTTTCAGTTAGTGTGGGTGTCCCTAAAAATACTAAATATGAATATGAGACTTATGATATTTCTTGGGAAGATGAAGAATAATTTAATTTAATAAATACTTTTGCATGAAATTACGAGAGAATTCAAAGGATTTTTTTCTTGATTCTTGATGTCCACCATACGTTGGGCCTCTTTCAGCGCATGTCGCAAATCCAATTTTTTGAAGAAAAGGGTTTGACATGGGAATATTTATATAATTCATTAAAATTTCACCTTGATCAGATAACTTAAATCTACAATCAGAAAACTTATATCCATTTTTCGCAACAGCTAGACCATCTTCTCTGTCAAATGAATGGTGTGCATCCTTATATATTGTTATATCTGCATTTACTCCGTTTTTTTTCATCATATTGATTAGCTCTTCACATGCAGCTGAAGGTACCCAATCATCCAATTCACCTATCAAAATATGAATTGGAGAGGAGGAATAGTTTAAGTTATCAGATCTTATGAAGCAGGGTGGGTAATATGATAGATGTGCAGCAAATTCGTAATTTGAGTTTATTGCTTCTATAATTGGCTTCCAAGCTGCGAGCAATGCAACACCTCCGCCAAGACTCCATCCTGTGATTGCAACTTTTTCAATATCAATCTTCGCATTTTCGCTTATTTTTTCCAAAGCTTTATAACTATCTAAAACAATCATAGCTGTTGTAACCGTATTTTGGGTACCTACTGTTGAAGTTACATTACGGCTAGAGAAACTTTCTAACATAAGTGTTGCTATGCCCATATCCCTATACATTTTCAAATATCTTGAGTGATGATCACCCCATCCATAACTTCCTGCAACTCCAATCACAAGAGGTATTTTTTCTTTATTAATATCAGCAGGATATTCTAATATTGCTGTTACTAATTGTAATTTCTGTGTATCAAGTTCAACAATAATATCTTTTAATGAAAATGGATTAGCACTCATGAACTCAATTTTTTCAACTTCTGAACGAGCAATTGAAATTATAATACAACATCCAAAAATTAATTTACATAACAATTTAAGCATTAAAATCGTATGTATTAAATTTTAATCTCCATGTCCAAATTGTTATGTAAAAACTTAATGCTAATACTAATGAACCGTTACTTACATGCATCGTAGTAATCAAAATATCTCTAATAGACCATATGGAAAAGACACCTAAAATTATTTGGCCTATTGCAGTAATCAGAAGAATAAAAACAGGAATTTTCATTAAGTGCTTATTTTTATTCAATTTATAAGTAGAGAACAATAAGTAAATTATACCAGTAAAGACAACAAGAGCCCAAAATCTATGAGCGAAGTGAATTAACATTTTAAATGGAGTAATTGGCTCGAGATGCTCATCTAAAAGATGTCGATGTGTTAACGTAGAATCAGAATTATCTATATTTTCCCAAATGAAATTATTCCTTAATTGATTGTAATCATATATTTTATCTACAGTTGGTATTAAATCCCCATTCATCAAAGGAAAATCAAACGCAATCAGTCCAGATTCAGAATGTCGCATTAGTGCACCAAGAACAAGTTGAATCCAAATAAGTATGGTGACTATAAGTGAAATTTTAAATAATTTTGGACTTATATTTTCTTTTGATTGTTTAATCCATTTTTTTGATGTGGATACTGTTAACAACACAGTTAAACATAATGTTGTTTGAGCAATTGTACCATGCGAAGCGGAAATCCAAATTGGCAATAAATAATATACTGTTAAACCACCAAGAGTGCCTTGAAAAATTACTGTTCCCAAAGTTATTACACTAATTTTTCGTATCCAACTTCTCTTTTCAACTGAGAGTATCCAAATTGTCTGAACTAATATAAGAAAACCTATAAATGATGCAAATAAACGATGACCATGTTCATATAAAACTCCTCCAACCATACTTGAAATTGGAAACAAAAACATGTTTTCGCCGTATGTAGTAGGCCAGTCTGGTACAGACAAACCAGACTCAGTACTTTTAACTAAAGCTCCAACAAATATTAGACAAAAGGTGCAAATAGTAGTGAAAAAGCACCAATAATGGAGGTATGGATGATATTTTCCGTGATATGATGACATAAAAATGGGGTGAAAAAAATCACCCCAAAGTCTTTTATTTTACTATATCTTTACTTTTTATTTTTTGAAGGTCTCTTGAAAGTAAAATTTACGTTATTTTTTCCATTTTTTACATTGACCTTCTGGGTGATTGCCCCCTTCATTTTAAATCTTTCTTGCCATGCAACAACTTCATATTCACCTTCAGGTACGCCTTCAATAGAATAATTTCCATTTTCATCAGTAACTGCGAAAAACCCATGATCAAAAACAGAAACCCATGATTTCATCCAAGGATGAACATCACATTTTATAGCAAATGGTTCTTCAACTTTTTCAAATGATACTGTTTTTTCCTTAACAACTTTAGGCATAGCAAAATTGAATGATGAGTTTGTTTTCGACATGGAGTGTATATTGTGAAGAGTTGCGTCACTATTTTTAATAAGTAAATCTTCTCCTTTCATTACACCCAAAACATGAGGACTGTATACACACCCACTTTGATCTAAAATAGCAGGTGATTTTGGCTGACCGCCTTTCGCTCCTTTAACCCATACT
>MDTA01079540.1_pt1 | contig 20693 bp, 19 predicted proteins | sample 811151 | NCBI WGS metagenome assembly MDTA01 (sample SAMN05326648, study PRJNA326480) | marine metagenome | isolation source: seawater | place: Indian Ocean: South | collected 2010 | reverse complement strand
GTCGGACGAAGTGAAGGACCTGTTCTTCTCGAACATGTCCGAACGCGCGGGCAAGATGATGAAGGAAGACATGGAAGCCATGGGTGCGGTCCGCCTGAAGGACGTGGACGAGGCCCAATCGGCCATCGTGCAGGTCGCCAAGGGCCTGGCCGACAGCGGCGAAATCGTCATCGCCACCGGCGACGAGGAAGGCGAACTGGTCTTCTAAGCCCCGTCCGCCGCGCTTCCCTCTCTATCCCCTACCCTGCCGGGCCACCCACGCGGATCACCGCGCAAGCAGCACGTCCCACATCGGTCCCTTGACGACCGGCGGGCCGTCGCGGCCCTCGAAGACCGGTGACCCTTTGAAGCGAACCGTCAATTCTCCTGACGGCATGTCCCAGGTCAGTCCAGCCTCCGTATGGCCGACCTCGAAATCCAACAGGACCGCGTCACTGGCCATCAGGCCGCCCTCGACCGTGAAATCCATGGAGGCGCGGCTGAGCCCGATCGAGCGTTTGTCCGTATCCACCGCCTTTTGCAGGGCCGAGCCGAAGATGCGGCCTTCGGACAAGGTTACGCGCCCGCCGCCGCCGACGGCGGCCAGCAGTTCCTCGGGCGTCGCGCCGACCGCCAGCACATCCGCACTGCCGTGCAGCCGCCCGCCGACGCCGTGCCCGCCCAACAGGCTGGCGGTCATCAGGGCGGCATCCAGGTCGCTTCCCGACAAAGACAGGGACAAGGCCGTCTTGCCTTCGTTGGCGGTCGCCTCGGCGCGGGCGCTGACCGTGCCGCCGAACAGCGACATGGCCCCGGCCTCGACCGCCAGGTTCGGCTCACCGGTCCGCCAGGACAGACCGAGCGCCCCGGCACCCAATTCAATTCCAGGGGCGGTCAATCGCGCCCATTTGAGGCGCCCCCGCCCGCCCAAGGCGAACCGCCGCGTCTTCGCCGCCTGACCGTCCGTCGCGAACAGCCCGGCCATGCGCAGCGCCGCCGCCGCATGGCGCAAATCCAAACTGCCGGCCTCCAGGTCCAATTCCAGTTGCGGCAGTTTGTCGTCAAAATCGGCCTCGAGCTTGCCCGCCAGATCCGTCGCGCCCATCACCAGGGTCCGCAAGGTCACGCCCAGGCGCCCGCCCTTCAGGTCGGCCCGCACCCGCGCCGACGCGCGGCCCAACAGGTCGACCGGTGCCGGTGGCCAGGCAGCGGCCACGGCCTGCGGATCGTCGAGGTCCAGGTCTATATCGACCCCGAAGGCCCAACGCCCCCGGTGGGCAACGCTGCCGCGCATCGCCAGGCTGCCGGGGGCCGCGTCCAGGGTCATCTGGAACGGCACGCGAATGCCGTCGCGGAAATCTTCCAGACGGCGCAGTTCGGCCTCGATATAAACGGGTTCGCTACGCAGACTGCCGTCGCCGCGCAGGCGCAAGACCTTGCCGTCCGCCGACGGCGCGGCGGCGGCATCCAGGGAAATGGCATCCAGGGTGATATCCCGGTCGAGGCGCGCATCGGTATAACGGATCACACCGCCGTCGATCCGCAGCGCCGAGATCTCCGCACCCGGCCAGGACGGCAGGCTGAACGCCGGCGTACCGGGCCGGGATGGCGCCCCGCCGGTCAGGCTGGGTTTTCCCCGGAGACTCCAATTGTCGGAACCGTCCGTGCCGCGGTCGAGCCGCAAGCTGGGCCGGACCAGAACCAACCGGCGCGCCTCGACGGCGCCGTGCAACAAAGCCCAGAGGTTGAGATCGGCTTCCAATCGGGCGATCCGCAGGACCGGCGGGCTGTCGACGGGCACGAAGCGGTCGCTCGGCAATCGCAGGACAATATCGTCGGCGTCGATCCCCGGGATATCCCAGAACCGCAAATCGGCGCTGCCCTTGACCTCGACCTCGTAGCCGGTGACCCAGCCGCCCAGCCAGGCGACCATCCGCTCCGCACCGACCAGGATCGGTACCGCCGTGGCGGCCACGGTCAGCGCCGCAGCGACCGCAAGCGCCCATGTCAGACGGACGAGCGGACGGCCGCCGTCATCGGGCACCGTACTGCTGTCGTCAATAATGCCGCCGGTATCCGCCAAGGGCCCTCGCTGGATCAATCGGTATTCGGTCGCTCACGTCTTGCGCAGAACGATGACGAAGTCGTCGCCGTCGGTCCGATTCTCCAGTAATTCATAGCCCGTTGCGCCGCAAAATTCTTGGAAATCCTTGGGCGCGCTGGGATCGGTCGCCAAAACGGTCAGGCTGTCGCCGACCGCCAGCGGTTTCATGGCCTTTTTCGCCTTGAGCACGGGCAGCGGACATTTGAGACCGCGCGCATCCAGAGTTTCCGCCATGTGGTCACCTGTGACTGATTGCAGGATTGAAGTTCGGGACGCCTGCATTTTTCGGGATGGCGAGGGCCACCGCAAGGCCAATCGGGCCTAACAACACATAGATTCACGGAAAATTCCCGGTTGGGGGGCTTCCCAAGGCCCGGCGACGGGTCTACAACGACCCCCGTTCCGCCGCGCAATGCCCGCGCCTGACGGGGCCACACATCCGCTATTCCGTGTCATTCGATCCGTCAGGACCCTGATTTGGATATCTATATGCCCATCGCCGAGATGTCGGTGAACGTCCTCCTCATTTTCGCGGTGGGCGGCGGTGTCGGATTCCTGTCGGGCCTGTTCGGCGTCGGCGGCGGCTTTCTGATGACGCCGTTGCTGTTCTTCATCGGCATTCCCTCGGCCGTCGCGGTGGCCACGGGGGCGCCGCTGATCGTCGCCTCCTCCATCTCCGGCGTTCTCGCCCATTGGAAACGCGGCAACGTGGACTTTCGCATGGGCGGGTTCCTTCTGGTCGGCGGCGTCGCCGGGTCGACCCTGGGGGTCTGGGTCTTCACGCTGCTGCGCGGCGAGGGTCACATCGATCTGGTGATTCGCATCAGCTACGTGTTCTTCCTTGCCGTCATCGGCGGCCTGATGCTGACGGAAAGCGTCCGCGCCATCATGCAGCGGAAGAAGAACCAATCGAAACGGGATCATTCCCACAACTGGATGCACGGCCTGCCGTTCAAGGTCCGGTTCCGCACCTCGCGGCTTTACATCAGCGCGCTGCCGCCGTTGGGCGTCGGCCTGTTCGTCGGATTTCTGGCCGGGATCATGGGGGTCGGTGGCGGCTTCGTCATGGTGCCGGCGATGATTTATCTGTTGGGCATGCCGACGTCGGTCGTCGTGGGCACGTCCCTGTTCCAGATCATTTTCGTCTCGGCCAACGTGACGATTCTGCAATCGGCGACCAACCAGACGGTCGATATCGTACTGGCGCTGATCCTTCTGTTCGGCGGTGTCATGGGCGCCCAGTTCGGCGCCAAAGCCGGCGCCAAGATGCAGGGCGAGCAACTGCGCGGGATGCTGGCGCTGATCGTTCTCGGGGTCTGCGTGAAGTTGACCTACGACCTGGTTTTGACGCCGTCGGAATTGTTCACGATCACGGAGATCGCCCGGTATTGACCGACCGGGACGCCGAAAAAGACGAAATATGTCTCATTTTCCCGAAAATCGCGGAAATTCAGTGAAATAAAGGTTTTACAGTGACCGGCGCTATATTATTACATTCGGAAGGGGTTGGGGATTTCCTTGTAATTTCACACGGTTACCGACCTGCCCCATCGCCCTGCGCCGATCAGCCCACCGGGACACAGAGTTGGATATCTACCTGCCCATCGCCGAGATGTCGGTCAACGTATTCGCGATCTTTGGCATGGGCGCGGGCGTGGGGTTTCTCTCCGGACTATTCGGCGTCGGGGGTGGCTTTCTGATGACGCCGCTGCTGATCTTCACCGGCATTCCGCCGGCCGTCGCCGTCGCGACCGAAGCCAATCAGATCGTCGCCGCTTCCGTTTCCGGCGTGCTCGCCCATTGGAAACGCGGCAACGTCGATATCAAGATGGGCATGGTGCTTCTGGTCGGCGGTGTCATCGGCTCATCCGCCGGGGTTTGGCTGTTCACGCTCCTGCGCGAACTGGGCCAAGTCGATCTGGTCATCAAGCTTTCCTACGTGATCTTCCTATCGATCATCGGCTTTTTGATGCTGATCGAAAGCGCGCGGGCCATCATGGCCAAGAAGCGCGACGTCCCGCGGCGTCAGCACACGCACAACTGGCTGCACGGCCTTCCGTTCAAGATGCGGTTCCGCCGTTCGCGCCTGTACATCAGCGCCTTGCTGCCGCTGGGGATCGGCATCTTCGTCGGCTTGCTGGCCGCGATCATGGGCGTCGGCGGCGGCTTCGTCATGGTCCCGGCGATGATCTATCTGCTGGGCATGCCGACCTCGGTGGTCGTCGGCACCTCGCTGTTCCAGATCATTTTCGTCACCGCCAACGTGACGGTGCTGCAATCGGTGACCAACTACACGGTCGACGTCGTACTGGCGCTGATCCTGCTGTTCGGCGGGGTCATCGGGGCCCAGATCGGCGCCCGCTTCGGCGGCCGCATCCAGGGCGAACAATTGCGCGGCATGTTGGCGCTGATCGTTCTCGCGGTCTGCTCCAAGCTGACCTACGACCTGGTGGCGACGCCGATCGATCTGTTCTCCATCGGATCGGGGGGACATTGATCATGCCGCGTCTCCTCCCCCGCTTCGCCGCCCTGTGCACCTTCGTCCTGGCGCTCTGCGCGCCGGACCGCGACGCCCAGGCGCGCGACATCACCATCGACCTGACGGACCCGATCGTCTCGATCACCACGGGTTTCACCGGCACGGACCTGTTGCTTTACGGCGCCGTGCGCGAGCCGGGCGACCTCGTCGTCGTCGTTCGCGGCCCGGCCCGGGACGAGATCGTGCGGCGCAAGGAAAAGGTCTTCGGCGTCTGGGTCAACCGGGACGAGCTGACCTTCGACAAGGTACCGTCCTATTACCGGATCGCCAGCAACCGGCCGCTTGAGGAATTCATGAATTCGGCCGATGCGGATCGCCTGCAGATCGGTCTCGGCAATCTGGACCTTCGGGCCAAGGTTTCGGGCAAGTTGTTGCCGGAAGCGCCCTATGAATTCCGCCAGGGCCTGGTCCGCAACCTGCAGCGCCTGGGCCTTTATATGACCGAGCCGGACAACGTCGTGTTCCTGTCCGAACAGTTGTTCCGCACGCGCCTGCGCTTCCCGGCCAACGTTTCCGTCGGCACCTTCACCATCGAAGTGTACCTGTTCCAGCGCGGTGCCCTGAAAAGCACGGCGACGACCTTGCTGACCGTGCGCAAATTCGGGATCGAGGCCCAGGTCTACGATCTCGCCCATCGCTACTCCCTGGCCTACGGCGTGCTTGCCGTGATCATCGCCGTGGTGGCAGGATGGGCGGCGAACGCGGCATTCCGGAAGGGATAATCAGATGAGCGACGAGGCTTCCGCACCCGGCGACGCCGGGGGCGCCCCCGAGCATGACGACCAGCTGACGTTTCTCTGCGTCGTCGACCGGACCGAGGAAATGTCACGGGCGGTTCGTTTCGCCTGCCTGCGCGCGCGCAACGCCAATCGCCGCGTCGCCTTGCTTTACGTCACCGAACCGGCGGAATTCCAGCACTGGATGGCCGTCGGTGAGCGCATGCGCGAGGAAGCACGCGAGGAAGCCGAGGAAATGGTTCAGGCCGTCGCCTCGGTGGTGCAGCGCCTGACCGGCAAGATTCCGCCGATCTACATCCGCGAAGGCAAGGTCGCGGAAGAACTGATCAAGCTGGTCGACGAAGAACAATCGATCGCCCTGCTTGTCCTGGGCGCCGCCACGGGCACCGACGGCCCGGGTCCGCTGATCGAACTCCTGGTCGAGAAACAGGCCGGGCGGTTGCGTGTACCGGTAACCATCGTGCCAGGCAACCTGACGGACCAGCAGCTCGACGCGATCTGCTGATCAGCACGCATTCACCCTTTTCGTAGTCGCGGCGAGCGTTTTTCATCTGTCCCGACATCGGGTCACAGAGACTCCCCCATACCGTCACGCCACCGACGTTTTTTGGCCCCAATCCACGACGATCCTATGTCCCGTGGCTGGCAACGACCGGCGCGTGGTTGATCCGCGGCCTTCCTGCCGGCGCCTGTTGATCCGATTGGGATCGCACGCCCTGCCCGGGAAGTCCCGCCCGAAGGGGCGATTGAGCACTCGTAGGAGGAGGAGACTCGATCATGAAGGATGGAAGCATCCCGGGAAATTCGACCTTTCCCGCCGTCAATATCGTCTATCGCATCCGCCGGCTGGCGGGCGACCCACCGTTGTGGTCCCGGCACGAACCGTTTCTGGAAGAGGTCATGTCGGACCCGATCATCCAACAGCTGATCGCCGCCGACGACCTAAGCGAGCCGGACGTGCGCCGCACGATCAAGCGGGTCCAAAGCGGGTTGCTGTTGCGGTAAGGGCCGAGGTCAGGCGGCGGCGGTGCGCAGCGCGCCGATGGTGGCCGCGTAATCGTCGCCTTTGAACACGGCGCTACCGGCGACCAACACGTCGGCCCCGGCATCGACCACGGACTTGATGGTGTCGGTGTTCACCCCGCCATCGACCTCAAGTTCGATGGGGCGGCCTGCGATCATCTCGCGGATCCGCGCGATCTTGGGCAGTTGCGAGGGCATGAAGCTTTGCCCGCCGAAACCCGGGTTGACCGACATAACCAGGATCAGGTCGAGCCGGTCCAATACGTATTCGATGACGCTTTCCGGCGTGCCGGGATTCAGCGAAACCCCCGCCTTTTTCCCCAGATCCTTGATTGCCTGAAGCGAGCGGTCCAGGTGCTTATCGGCCTCGGCATGGACGGTGATGATGTCGGCGCCGGCGTCGGCGTATTCCTTCAAATACGGCTGCGCCGGGTCGATCATCAGGTGCACGTCCAGCGGCTTCGCCGTATGCGGGCGGATCGCCTTCACCACCATGGGACCGATGGTCAGGTTCGGCACGAAATGGCCGTCCATCACATCGACATGGACGTAATCGCAGCCGGCCGTGTCGATGGCGCGGATTTCTTCGCCCAGGCGGGCGAAATCGGCGGACAGGATGGACGGCGCAATCTTGATCGGTGTCGCCATGGAGATCAGTTCCTTTCCTATCCGCCTGAGCGCGCCGCCGGTCAGACGACCTTCGGATCGAGTGAGCCGGACTTGTAACGCGCGGCCATTTCCGACATCGGGATCGGCTTGATCTTCGACGCATTACCCGCCGTGCCGAACCGTTCGAACCGGTCGATGCAGACCTCGGTCATCGCCGCGATGGCCGGTTTCAGATAGGTCCGCGGATCGAATTCGGCCTTCTGTTCCGTCAGAACCTTGCGGATCTGGCCGGTGATCGCCATGCGGTTGTCGGTGTCGATGTTGACCTTGCGCACGCCGTTCTTGATGCCGGTTTCGATTTCCTCGACCGGCACGCCGTAGGTCTGCGGCATTTCACCGCCGAACTGGTTGATGATGTCCTGGAGTTCCTGCGGCACCGAGGACGATCCGTGCATCACCAGGTGCGTATCCGGCAGCCGTTCGTGCAGCTTCTTGACCACGTCCATGGCCAGGATGTCGCCGGTCGGCTTGCGGGTGAATTTGTAGGCGCCGTGGGACGTGCCGATGGCGACAGCCAGGGCGTCGACCTTGGTCTTGGCGACGAAGTCGGCGGCCTGATCCGGGTCGGTCAGCAACATGTCCTTGTCCAGCTTGCCTTCGAAGCCGTGGCCGTCTTCCTTGTCGCCTTCGCCGGTTTCCAGCGAACCGAGACAGCCCAACTCACCCTCGACCGAAACGCCGATCATGTGAGCCATGTCGGTCACCGTCTTGGTCACCTCGACGTTGTAGTCATAGGACGCCGGGGTCTTGGCATCTTCTTCCAAGGAACCGTCCATCATCACCGACGAGAAGCCGTAGCTCATGGCCGACAGGCAGGTTTCGGCATTGTTGCCGTGGTCCTGGTGCATGCAGACGGGGATGTCGGGATACATCTCGATCGCGGCCTGGATCAGGTGGCGCAGGACGATGTCGTTGGCGTACTTCCTGGCGCCCCGGCTGGCCTGCATGATGACCGGCGCGTCGGTCTTTTCCGCCGCCGCCATGATGGCCAGCATCTGTTCCATGTTGTTGATGTTGAAGGCCGGCACGCCGTAGCTGTTTTCGGCGGCGTGATCGAGCAACTGCCTCATCGAAACCAATGCCATCTCGGATTCCTCTAACCTCTATCTTGTTCGCCTTGCCCGGATCGTTCGCCTCTTCAAGGACGACTGTCCGTTCGGTTCGTTCGGGTCCTGAATTTTTAGACCCGCTTTTTCGCCTCCGCCACCACGGCGTCCGCCGTGATGCCGAAATGTTTGTACAACTCACCGGCGGGTGCCGACGCACCGAAGCCCGTCATGCCGACGAAACCGCCGTCCGGGCCGACATAGCGGTCCCAACCCTGACGCACCGCCGCCTCGACGGCGATCTTTGCCGTGCCGGGGCCAAGCACCGCATCGCGGTAGGCCGCATCCTGTTCCTCGAACAATTCCCACGACGGCATGGAAACGACCGCCGTGGAGATGCCTTCGGCCTGCAACGCCTCGCGCGCCGCCATGGCGATGGACACTTCGGACCCGGTCGCCATCAGCGTGACCTTGCGTGCCCCGCCCTCGCCTTCGGCCAGGACATAGGCGCCTTTGGCCGATTTATTCTCGGCTTCGGCCTCACCGCGCAGCAGAGGCACGCCCTGGCGCGTCAGAACCATACCCGAAGGGCCGTTCTTACGGCTGACCGCCAGTTCCCAGCATTCCGCGGTCTCGATCGGATCGCAGGGCCGGAACAGGGCGAAATTCGGCATGGCGCGCAGGCTGGCCAGCGTTTCCACCGGCTGGTGGGTCGGGCCGTCCTCGCCGAGGCCGATGGAATCGTGGGTCAGGACATAGACCACCCGCTGCGCCATCAACGCCGACAGGCGGATCGCCCCCCGCATGTAATCGGCGAAGACCAGGAAGGTGCCGCCGTAAGGGATAACGCCGCCGTGCAGGGCCATACCGTTCATGGCGGCGGCCATGCCGTGCTCGCGCACGCCGTAATACATATAGCGGCCGGAGAAATCGTCGGGGGTGACGGGCTCCAACCCCTTGGCCTTGGTATTGACGGACCCGGTCAGGTCGGCCGAGCCACCGATCAATTCGGGCACCGCCTCGCACAGATAGTCGAGGAACTTGCCCGAGGCCTGACGGGTCGCCCATTTCGGCGTCTCGTCGAGAACCATTTTCTTGTAATCCAGCACGGCTTTTTCCCAGCCGTCCGGAAGATCGCCGGCGACACCGCGCTCGAACGTCGCCTTGTCGGCCGAACCGTCGAGGCGCGCTTCCCAGGCGGCGCGGGCTTGCGAGCCCCGGTTGCCGACGGCGCGCCAGGCAGCCAGAACGTCGTCAGGCACGACAAACGGGGCATGGGGCCAGCCCATCTTTTCCCGGGCCGCGGCCAGTTCCTCGTCGCCGAGGGGCGCGCCATGGGTGCCGGAGGTCCCCTGCTTGGTCGGCGCGCCGTGGCCGATGATGGTGCGGCAGGCGATCATCGACGGCGTACCGGTCTCCCGCGCCGTTGCGATGGCGGCGGCGACGGCTTCGGGATCGTGGCCGTCGACGGCCTGAACGTCCCAGCCCGAGGCCTTGAACCGCATCATCTGATCGTCGGAAACGGACAGGTCCGTGCCGCCGTCGATGGAAATCTGGTTATCGTCCCACAGCACGATCAGCTTGCCGAGTTTCAGATGCCCGGCCATGGAAATGGCTTCGTGGCTGATGCCTTCCATCAGGCAGCCATCACCGGCGATGACGTAGGTGTAATGATCGACCAGATCGTCGCCGAAGCGCGCGCTTTGCAACCGTTCGGCAATCGCCATGCCGACCGCCGTGGCGATGCCCTGGCCGAGCGGCCCGGTAGTCGTCTCGATCCCCGGCGCATGGCCGTATTCCGGATGGCCGGCGGTCTTGGAGCCGAGCTGGCGGAAGTTTTCCAGCTCGCTCATCGGCATGCCCGGATAACCGGTCAGGTGCAGCAGGCTGTAGAGCAGCATCGAGCCATGACCGGCGGACAGCACGAAGCGGTCGCGGTCCGGCCAATTGGGCTGGCCGGCATCGAATTTGAGAAAGCGCGAAAACAGAACCGTCGCCGCATCGGCCATGCCCATGGGCATGCCGGGGTGGCCGGAATTTGCTTTCTGAACCGCATCGGCGGAAAGGAATCGGATGGCGTTGGCCATGTCCTGGTGAGCGGCGGCAGGGGCGGCCGCAGTTTCGGGGGCCGTGCTCGAACCGGTGTCTGGAGCCGTCATGGAAGTCTCCTGAAAAGGACGGTGCCGCGATCCGCCGGACCAGGGAATCTGGCCGGTTTCAGGGACCGGGCGGCTGCGGCATGAATACCCGCTACATCTGCCCAGGGCAAGCCGCCAAACAGGGAAAAATCGGGGGTAACGGGGAAAACTTGTCGATCCCGGGGGCGGTCCCTAAATTAGCCCCATCGTCACACCGCATATAAGGACCCTCGGCCGTGCAAATCCAACGATCCATCGAAACGAAACTGGCGGAGAATCTGACGCCCGAACATCTCGAAGTGATCAACGAAAGCCACATGCATTCCGTGCCGCCGGGATCGGAGAGCCATTTCAAGGTAATCGTCGTCTCGCCGCAGTTCGACGGCCTGAACCGGGTCCGTCGTCATCAGGCGGTCAATGCCGTGTTGGCCGACGAATTGGCCGGACCGGTCCATGCCCTATCGATGGAAACCTACACCGCGCCTGAATGGCAGGCACGCGGTGGCCGGACCCTTGCCTCGCCCCAGTGCATGGGTGGCTCCAAGGCGGATCAGGCGTAATTCCCCCACCCTTTTCTCTTCATCTGGACGGGGCGACCCCGGCAAATCCAAGCCACATCCGCTTGATTTTGCTGCAATGCAAAATTCTTGCTTGAAATTTTCCGGCGGCGGGCCGATGTTGTGGTTTCTGAATTCCACCGGGCGGTCGCCCGCTTTTTTTTAAGCCCGTCCAGAATAGCCATTCTGGAACTCGGGTTTTTCGCTTTTTGGGGTTTTATCCATGCGCTTGTCCCGTTTCGCCGCTGCCGTTTCGATTCTGCTGCTATCCCTGAGCCTCCTTGCTCCCGGCACCGCCGCCGCCCAACAGGGGCCGATGCCCGTCACGATCGCCAAGCCGGTGATCAAGAAGGTCGTCGAATGGGATGAGTACACCGGCCGCTTCGAAGCCGAGGATCGCGTTGAAATCCGCGCCCGCGTTTCGGGCTTTCTGGAATCCATCCATTTCACGGACGGCGATCTGGTGCAGAAAGGCGACCTCCTGTTCGTCATCGACCCCCGCCCTTTCGAAGCTCAGTTGGATGTCGCCAAGGCCTCGCTGGAGGCCGCGAAGACTCGCGTCAACCTGGCCCTGGGCGAATTCAAACGCGCAGAAAGCCTGTTGAAGCGTAACAACATCTCCCGCGAAACCTTCGACCAGCGTCAGGCTGAGTTGCAGACCGCGCAGACCACCGTATTGTCGGCCCAGGCGCAGATGCGCATCGCCAAGCTGAACCTTGAATTCACCCAGGTGAAGGCGCCGATCACCGGGCGCATTTCCGACGCCCGCGTCGATGTCGGCAACCTGGTCGAGGGCGGCTCGGCCCAGTCGACGCTGCTGACCACGCTGGTCTCCATCGACCCGATCCTGTTCACGTTCTCCGCGTCGGAGGCCGAATTCCTGAAGTACGCGCGCCTGCAAGCCACCGGCCAGCGGGAATCGTCGCGCGACACGGCCAGCCCCGTCTGGGTCCGCCTGATGGACGAAGACGAATACAGCCGCGAAGGCACCATGAACTTCGTCGACAACGAACTGTCCCCCAACACGGGCACCATCCGCTTCCGCGCGAAGTTCGAAAACTCCTCGGGCTTTCTGTCGCCCGGCGTGTTCGGGCGCCTGCGCCTGGCCGGAACGCCGGAATACGAAGCCATCCTGATCCCCGACGCCTCTGTCGTTTCGGACCAAAGCCGCAAGCTGGTGCTGATCGTCGATCAGGACGGCAACGTCAAAGGGGCCCCGGTCGATCTCGGCCCGCTGCACAACGGCCTGCGCATTGTGCGCGGCGGCGTCGGGCGCGACGACATGATCGTCGTGCGCGGCATCCAGCGCGCCCGCCCGGGCGGCAAGGTCGTGCCGAAAATCGCGGAATTGATGCCCGACGGCACGATCAAGGAACAGCCCGCCCCCGCGCAATCGCAATCCCCGGCCCCGGCCCCGGCCCCGGCCAAGTAAGGCAGTCGACGTCATGAGATTTACCCACTTTTTCGTCGACCACCCGATCTTCGCGTCGGTCGTCTCGATCCTCATCACCCTGCTGGGCGCCATCGCCTATCTGAGCCTGCCGGTCGCCCAATACCCGGAAATCGCGCCGCCGACCGTCCAGGTCACGGCGACCTACCCCGGTGCTTCGGCGGAAACCGTCGCGGCGACCGTGGCGACGCCGCTGGAACAGGAAATCAACGGCGTCGAAGGCATGCTCTACGCCAAGTCGGAAGCCACCGGCGACGGCATCCTGAACCTTCAAGTGACGTTCGAGCTGGGCACCGATCTGGACGACGCCCAGGTTCAGGTTCAGAACCGCGTCGCCATCGCCACCGCGCGCCTGCCGGAAGAAGTCCGCCGGTTGGGCGTCACGGTGAAGAAAAGCTCGCCCGACCTGATGATGGTCATCCACCTGTTGTCGCCGGACGGATCGCGCAATCAGCTTTATATCTCCAACTACGCGCGAACCCAGATTCTCGACCGCCTGTCCCGTATTCCGGGCGTCGGCGAAGCCCGCGTGTTCGGCGAACGCGCCTATTCCATGCGCATCTGGCTCGACCCGGAACGGGTCGCGAGCTATGGCCTGACCGCCGGCGAAGTCGTCGCGGCCCTCCGCGCGAACAACGTCCAGGTCGCCTCGGGTATTCTGAACCGGGCACCGATGGAAAATCCGTCGGCCTTCGAATTGAACGTCGAAACCCAGGGCCGCCTGATCACCGAGAAAGCCTTCGAGGACATCGTCGTCAAACGTGGCGACGGTACCGGCGTGGTTCGCGTCAGCGACGTCGCCCGGGTCGAACTGGGCGCCCAGGACTATCAGACCACAGCCTATCTCGACCGCACCACGGCGCTGCCGATCGTGATCATGCAGCGCCCGGGCTCCAACGCCCTGGAAACGGCCGAACAGGTCATCGCCACCATGGACGAATTGGCCAAGGACTTCCCCGAAGGCCTGGCCCATACCATCGTCTATAACCCGACGGAATTCATCGCCCGCTCGGTCGAGGCCGTCTACACGACCATCGCCGAGGCGGTGTTCCTGGTCGTGCTGGTGATCCTGGTGTTCCTGCAGAACATGCGCGCCGCGATCGTCCCGATCATCGCCATTCCGGTCTCCCTGATCGGCACGTTCCTGGTCATGGGCACCTTCGGATATTCCATCAACAACCTGACGCTGTTCGGGCTCGTCCTGGCCATCGGGATCGTCGTCGACGATGCGATCGTCGTGGTCGAGAACGTGGAACGATACCTGGCCCGCGGGCTGACCGCGCGGGAGGCCGCCCATAAGACCATGGACGAGGTCGGCGGTGCGCTGATCGCCATCTCGCTGGTGCTGGTCGCGGTGTTTCTGCCGACGGCCTTCATCGAAGGCATCTCCGGTCAGTTCTACCGCCAGTTCGCGGTGACCGTGGCGACGACGACGGTAATTTCGCTGATCGTCTCATTGACCCTGTCGCCGGCCCTCTGCGCGCTGCTGCTCAAGGCCAACCACGGCGGCCACGAACGCACAGGGATCATGCGCTTCATCATGATGCCCACCGACAAGTTTTCGGCCGGGTTCAACTGGGCGTTCGAACGGCTGAACATCGCCTATTCCGAAGGCACCAAGCGGCTGGTCCGGATGACGGCCATGGTTCTGGTGGTTTACGGCGGGCTGCTCGGCCTGACGGCCTATGAGTTCAAGACCACGCCGACCGGCTTCATTCCGGAACAGGATCAGGGTTACCTGATCACCGTCGTGCAATTGCCGGCGGGATCGTCCCTCGCCCGTACGGACGAGGTCGTCCGCCGCGCCATCGACATCATCCTGAAGCATCCGGACGTCGAGCACGCCGTCGGTTTCGCCGGCTTCGACGCCGCGACCTTCACCAACGCGCCGAACGGCGGTGCGATCTTCGTGCCGATGAAACCGATCGCCGAACGCGACGCCCGAGGCTCGACCGTTCAGAAAGTGCTGGGCGAATTGCAGGGTCAGTTGTTCCAGATCGAAGACGCGATGATCTTCCTGGTCGCCCCGCCGCCCGTGCGCGGCATCGGCCGGGGCGGCGGCTGGAAGCTATATGTCCAGGACCGCCGCGGCCGTGGGATCGAAGCCCTGCAGGGCGCCGCCCAGGCCCTGGTCGCCGCCGCCAACCAGGAACCGGGCCTGACCCGCGTGTTCTCGCTGTTCAATTCGGCGACGCCCAAGATCTACGCCGATATCGACCGCGTGAAGGCGGAAATGCTCAACGTGCCCGTCGAACGGGTGCTGGACACGCTGGAGGTCTATATCGGGTCGGCCTACGTCAACGACTTCAACTTCCTGGGGAGGACCTTCCGCGTCACCGCCCAGGCCGACGGCCCCTACCGGAACGAACCGGGCGACGTCGCCAAGTTGAAGACCCGCTCGGAAAACGGCGACATGGTGCCGATCGGCTCCATCGCCACCTTCCACGACATCACCGGCCCGCACCGCATGCCGCGCTATAACCTCTACCCGGCCGCCGAGGTCCAGGGCGCCAAGCTGCCGTCGATCTCGACCGGCGAGAGCCTGGCCAAGGTCGAAGCCCTGGCCGACAAGGTCCTGCCGGACGGGTTCAGCTACGAATGGACGGAAATCGCCCTGCAGCAGAAACTGGCCGGCGACACGGCGATGTTCGCCTTCGGCCTTGCCGTGATCTTCGTGTTCCTGCTGTTGGCCGCGCTCTACGAAAGCTGGGCCCTGCCGCTTGCGGTGATCCTGATCGTGCCGATGTGTCTGTTGGCGTCCATCCTCGGGCTCAACATGCGGGGCATGGATTCCAATATCCTGGCCCAGGTCGGCTTCGTCGTGCTGATCGCCCTGGCGGCCAAGAACGCGATCCTGATCGTCGAATTCGCCAAGCAGGCGGAAGACGAGAAAGGCATGCACTACATCGACGCGGCGGTCGAGGCCGCGCGGACCCGGCTGCGCCCGATCCTGATGACGTCCTTCGCCTTCATCCTGGGGGTTCTGCCCCTGATGATCGCCGAGGGCGCGGGTGCGGAAATGCGCCAGGCCTTGGGGACCACCGTGTTCTCGGGCATGGTCGGGGTGACGTTCTTCGGCCTGATCTTCACGCCGACGTTCTATGTGGTCTGCCGCTGGATGTCCGAGAAACTGCGCGCGCTGTTCGGCCGCGGCGAGACGGCGGCCTAGGCCGTCTCGCCCGCCGGCGCGGGGAATTTACGCCGCGCCGGGTTTGCGGAACTGCACGCCGAGCGCGTCCTCGTAAAGCTTGATCAACGTGCTTTTCGGCCCCTGCCCGGCGGTTTCCAGGCATTTCTCATAGACCTTGGCCATGGCGTCGGCGACCGGCGTTTCGGCGCCCACGTCTTCGGCCATCTGACGGACGTTGAGGATATCCTTGTACGCGGCCTGCATCGGGAAATCGCCGGTGAAGTCGCCACGCAGGATCTTCGGCACGAAATGTTCCGACGCGAAGGACCGGGACGAGCCGGACAGCACCAGATTTTCCAGTGCCTCGACGTCCATGCCCCATTTCAACGCCATCGGCAGCAGTTCGCAGAACCCGATGATGTTGATGTTGTAGATGACGTTGTTCAGGCCCTTCATCGCCTGCCCCGCCCCGGCGGGACCGCAATAGATGATGTCCGAACCGCAGGGCGCGAGGATCGGCAGCGCCGCGTCGTAGGCTTCCTTGGTGCCGCCGAACATGATCGTCAGGGTGCCGTCGGCGGCCCGCTTCGGCAGGCCCGAGATCGGGCAATCCCAGTATCCGATGCCCTTCTCCGCCGCCTCGTCGTGGATCGCCATGGCCTTGTCGCGGACCATCGTGGTCGCGTCCAGCACGGTAATCCCGGACTTGCCCGCCTCGGCGATGCCTTTGGGGCCGTTGCCGCCCGGGCCGAAGACGACGTCGCGGACCTGCGGCGCGTCGGGCACGCAGACGACGATGGTGCTGACCTTTTCGGCGACTTCCGCCGGGCTGGCGCAGGCCACGGCGCCTGCGTCGGTCAGCGTCTTCACCGCCTCCGGGAACGGATCGTAGACATAGACGGTTTCCGCCGCCTTCACGAGGTTGAGCGCCATGCCCCGGCCCATGGTGCCGAGGCCGATGAAACCGACGGATGAAATGGTCATGGGTGGATGTTCCTTTGAATGAATTCGTTCTTTTGATCGGCCTTCGATGGGCCTGCTTCCGCCTTTATCCCCGATCCAGGGTGAGTTCGACAACGCCCAAATCGCCGAAGTCGGCGACCGCATGATCGCCCGGCGCGACGGGATCGAGCCCCGTGCAGGTGCCGGTGGCGACCCATTCGCCCTGTTTCAGCCCCCTGCCCCAACGCGATTGCTGGTTGGCCAGCCAGGCGAGAACGTTGAACGGATCGCCCAAGGCGCGCGCCCCGGTTCCGGCCCCATTCTCGGCACCGTTGATCCGCATGGTCACGGAATGATCGCGCAGGTCCAGACCCGGGGCCATCGCATGGACCTCGCCCAGTACCAGCGCCATATCGGCGCTGCAGTCCGCGGTGATCAGCAACCGGCCCTTGTCCGTCAGGCCGCCCGCGAACCGCGTGCCGACCAGTTCGATCGCACCCGCGACCTGATCCACGGCGGCGCGCACGTCGTCGACCGTGTAGTCCGCCGAACGGGGCGGCAGGTCCCGCCCCAGACGCAGGGCGAATTCCCCCTCGACCGACGGATGGTGGCCCGCATCGCAAGCGAACGCGGCGGGGCTCCGCGACATGAAGGCCGCCGGCACCGGGCAGGAGCCGGGCTCGGTCGTGCCCAGTTTCAATTGCGCCTCGCGGCTGGTCGAACCGACCTTGAACCCGGCAACGTCCCCGCCGGCCAGACGGATAATCTCCAACTGCACGCCGTAGGCTTCCGCCGCCGATTGCGGACCGGTAACGGCATCCGCGTCGACGGTCCCGCCGCCCTGCCGCGCCGCCCACAACCGGGCGGCGAGATCGGACAATTCAGGAGACAGGACCTTTGCCGGGATGGATGATGAATGGGACGTCATGACGGATGCCTCCGACCGCGTTTCTTATTCGGCGGCGAAGGTCACCTCGACGTTGCCCAGATCACCGAAATCGGCAATCGCGACGTCGCCCGGCGCCACCGCGACGATGCCGGAACAGGTCCCGGTCGTCACCCATTCGCCCGCGCGCATGCCGCGCCCGGCCTTGGACAGCGAATTGACCAGCCAGGTCAGCGAATTCACCGGATCGCCCAGCGCCATGGAGCCGACGCCCTCGCCGACGACCTCGCCGTTGATGCGCATGGTCACGGCATGGTCGCGCAGGTCCGTCTCCGGCCCGAACGGCTTGGCGTCGCCCAGGACCAGGGAAACACAGACCCCATGGTCGGCGATGACCAGGCCCAGCATGCCCTCGCCCGACGGCCCGCCTTCGAAATGGCGGCCGACGACCTCGATCGCCCCGGCCACGGCGTCCACCGCCGCGCGGACTTCATCCGCGGTGTATTCTTCGGCCCGCGCCGGCAGGTCCTTGCCCAAGCGAAGGGCGAATTCGCCCTCCACGTTCGTCGCGTGCGGGGCGCGCTTGACGGTCGACCCGCCGGGCACCAGAACCGGCGCCGGCACGCCGCCGTACCAGGGCTCGTTCGTGCCGAATTTTTCCTGCGACACGCGGCTGGACGATCCGATCTTGAAGCCGACGATGGGATCGCCCGCCAGACGCAGGGCTTCGGCCTGCACGGCATAGCCCAGCTCGCGCGTCGGCGGCAGGGTCACGGTGTTCAGGTCGATACCCGTGCGGTCGCGTTTGGCGGCGTGAAGGCGCGCGGCGAAGTCTTCAAGCTCGGGGGAGAGGCCGGCGGCCTGCGGTTCGGTGGTCATGGATGATGTCCTCTGGATGATCTTTTGTCGGCGGCGCGTCGTCGCGCCCTGTTTGTGGCGACCACCATAAACGGCTGGCGGTCCGGCTTTCCAGTTTGAAGATTTGCGAGGGGCCCGCCTGCGTCCTACCTTATGTCATCGGCAAAACGCCGGTGACAGGCGAGACGGCGGGAGAAACCGGCCTTGGGTGAGATCAGGAACGCGCTTTTGAACAAGAAGCCGGAAGACGCTTTGGCGCGCCGGGCGGCGGGCCTGGACCGGCTGATCACGCTCGGCCTCTTGGCGGCGGCGGGCTTTCTCGCGGCGGGCATTTACCTGCCGGTGATGGTGGTCTCCAAGCTGTTTATCTTCTCCGACCAAATCTCGATCTGGAGCGCCGTCCAGGAACTGATCGGCGGCGACGAAATCTTCCTCGCGGCCATCGTCCTGATCTTTTCCGTGATCTTTCCCGCGGCCAAGGTCGTCGTCGCCTATGGCCTGTGGCGGAATATCAGCTTCGAGCCCGACCGCCACCGCCGCGCCGTCACCCTGCTCGACGCCGTCGCCCGCTGGTCGGCCGCCGACGTGCTGATCGTGGCGTTACTGGTCGTCATCGCCAAAAGCACCGCCCTGGCCGACGCCGAAGTCGGTATCGGCCTCTATTCCTTCGCGGCAGGCGTGGTCCTGACCTCGCTGATGGTCTATCGCATCAAGAGGGCGATTGCGCGGGCGGCGGCTTAACCACCCAAGCGGGACGCCGAACATTCGCCATACGTTTCATTGCGACAAACTTGACGAACCAGCCAACGGTAACTATATTTACCGTGGGACGGTAAATTTATTATCTTTTCGGAGGTTGATCGACGCCGGTTTCCGCCGCCGGAAAGACTTAAATGGAGGCCCAAACCGCCAGAATAAGGGAGAAATCGGATGAAACTTACACCGTACGGGAAACTCGTTAGGACGCATCGAATGGACCAAGGTGTAACACTTAAGGAAATGAGCGGCGCCTTGGGCGTTAGCCCTGCATTTTTGTCCTCAATCGAAACGGGCAGGAAATCTATCCCGCAGGGACTAGTCGAAAAAACAGTCCAGTATCTTGAACTTGACTTAGATGAACGTGGCGCCCTCGAAATGGCTGCTGAGCAATCAAAACGAGAGTTTAAAATCAACATGCCAATGGGAACCGCTCCAGGTGACAGAGAGATCGCCGCAATGTTTGCACGGCAATTTCCTGAGATGTCCGAGGAGCAAAAAGAAAAGCTTCGAGCCCTATTAGAGGGGAGGCATGCATGAGCGATATCGACTACGAGGCCAAGCCCCTAAGCAGGGTAAACATCAGAGACTTTGCCACCAATGTTCGCTCGGCAGTGGGGTACAGCAAAAGCCCCTTCATCCCCATTGATGATCTACTGGAGTTTGTCCTTCCTAAGGTGCTCGAAGGGTTCAGCTATGACGTATGGTCGGAGGAAGAAATGGGGCGAAGCCACGGACTCGCCGACCCGGAAACATGCACGATCATTCTACGGGAAGACGTTTACATCGGAGCGTGCGATGGGGTCGGCCGGGATCGAATGACGGTCTCTCATGAACTTGGGCACCTGCTTTTACATCAGAAGGACCGCTTAGTACTGCGCCGAGGAACTGGCGCGCCGAAGGCATACAAAGACCCAGAGTGGCAAGCGAAGTGTTTCGCCGGGGAATTTTTGATCGCTCACACTCTGGTCAACCAGTTCAGTTCGCTGGATGAAGTCGCCAGCGCATTCGGCGTGTCGGTTCCTGCCGCACGTGTCCAGTTGGAGGTCTTTGCAAAAGATGACATCTGGCAAAAATAACCGAGGCAGCGCAGGAGGATTCTCCAACGCTGCCTCAATTTCACGCTGCTCACACTTGAACGGGCGACCCGTTGTGGGCGGCACATTCACTGGATACTGCGTGGTTTCGCAGCCTCAAAATAGCGGTTCCGGTGCTTTGTGCAAGCGTAAACCCCTCGCCCATGAAAGGAGGGTGACATGAAAACCAAGGACGAGCGCGAGCCTGAGGGCACGCTTATCTTTCGCCGGTACCGCCGTTTGCCAAACGGCCGCGTGCTGGATGCGCATGAATACGGCCTGAAAGCTTGGCCAATTCGGGTCAAGTAAAACAGTCCGACGAGTTTGACAGAGAGGCTGAGCGGGGCATCTGCAAAGGTGCCCCGTTCTTCTTTGACCTAGGGGCTTTATTGGAAGCCCATTTCGCCGTCGTCGTTCCGATCCGGACGAATTGGCACCCGCCCGCAGGGAGCACAGTTGAACAAAATATCAATGCCTTCGGAGGAAATGGGGTGGCTGATGGGATTCGAACCCACGACCCTCGGCACCACAAGCCGATGCTCTAACCGACTGAGCTACAGCCACCATTCGGACCCGTTTTCGAGCCCTTGGACCGCTGGTTTTACCATATGCGGCCCGCGAAAGAGCGCCCTGTGTAATCCTCTGCCCGGCCTACGTCAAGCGGCGGTTTTCGGGCGCCGCGCCGGGCTGGAAATGCAGGGCCAGCCAGACGGTCGGGCCGTCCTGGGCCGTCCATTCGATGCGGTGGCGGCAATGGGCCGGAAGCAGCAGGTAATCGCCGGGCCCGAGGGCCCGCACCGCCC
>MDTA01137703.1_pt1 | contig 20697 bp, 19 predicted proteins | sample 811151 | NCBI WGS metagenome assembly MDTA01 (sample SAMN05326648, study PRJNA326480) | marine metagenome | isolation source: seawater | place: Indian Ocean: South | collected 2010 | reverse complement strand
GGCCTGGGCGGAGAAGGACAGATTGTCCTGAACGAAGCGGACGTCAAAGCCTGCGTCGGCCAACCGGCGCTGATTGTAGCTTTCGCTGAACCAGCCGCGGGAATCGCCGAAGCGGGCAGGCGTGATCACAAGCGGGCCGGCCGCGCCGAAAAGGTCGTCTGAAAGCGTATCGATCATGGTGGACTTTATGCGTATCCGAAATGTTTGCGCCAGGGCTCGAGCGGCTCCAGGATTCCGTCATTAAGGGCGCTGTAACGCGTCCAGCGGCCCTTTGAGGAGGTATAGAGCTTCTGGATGACCTGGTCAGCAGAGGCGGTGCGAATGACTTTGCGCTCGCGCGCGGTCTTCCAGAAATCGACCAGACCGTCCTCCCAGGGCAGGCCCAGATGTTCGATGACCGGCTGCACGACGCCCTGAAGGTCGGTGACAAGCTCTTCATAGCGCACATAGCTGACATCAAGATCGAGGATCTCCTCGGCCTTCACCCAGAAGCTCATAACCTGATCATAGAGCGCGACAGCCCGCTCCATCGAGGTGAACTGGTACATGGCGTCGTTCAACAGGAAGTTCTGGCAAAAGCAGGACGTGACCACGTCGGCCGGATCGCGGACCGGGAAAATCACCTTCGAATCGGGGAAGATATACTTGATCAGCCGCGCGAAGGTCGTGTTGAGCGGCATCTTGTCGACATACAGGGTGTCGGGGTCGAGCTCGGATCGGCTCAGCCGTGCGAAATTCTTGTAGTACAGCTCCTGCAAGGTCTCGGGCGGGGTGTCATAGAAAGACTCAAGCAATTGCCGCCATCCCACGCCGAGCTGATGCGGGGCGCCCTTGAAATAGGAATCCAGAAGCGTGTCCCGGATGGTGGGCGGCTCTTCGAGCACTTCAATCCCGCTATGGGTTCTCAGGATCGTGTCCAGCAATGTCGTGCCTGAGCGGGGAAAGCTGTACATGAACACGATGCGCGGCGACCCGGGCGCTGACGCGACCGTATGATCCGACAGGCTTTCGGACGACTTTGACACCAGGTCGTTTGTCAGAATTCGCACCCGATCCGGATAGGAATTGGGGTTCACGCGCCCTGTCTTCAGGGTCAGGCTGGCGTGCAGGGCATTGCCGCGCTCGTACATCTTGTAGGCTTTGTCGTAATCACCGGCCTTGTCGTAGAGGCGGCCCGCCACCATGGCGATATTGGCCTGCTCGTCATCGGTGGCGGCATCGCTCTCGATATGCGCCTCGATAAGTCTGAGCGCTTCTTCGGTCTCTCCGAGATCATTGTGCATGAGGGCCCGGATGAAATGGATGGACGGGTGGCTGTATGTCACGCCGTTGGCGTCAATGGTCTCGAAGACCGGCTTGAGGACCGCCCCGGATCCGGGCTTGTTGAGGATGCGCAGGGCGCTCGCCAGGTTTATCTCGTCAATCGAAGCGGTTTCGGCAATCCTGATTGCGATGGCGCTCGCTTCGTCATGCCGATCCAGGTCGGTCAGCGCATTCGCGTAGGCCAGCTGGAAACGGATGTCCGCCTGATGCTCCGCCGACGCGGTTTCGTAGAGCGCCGCCGCCTCTTCAGGCTTCTTGGCGAAGATGTAGGCGTAGGCGGAGGATGAGAGCAGCCGGACATTCGGCGCCAAGGCCTCGAGGCTGCCCCGCGCACAGGCGACAGACGCCAGTTGCGCATTTGAGAATGTCAGATACTCGATCTGCAGGATGTGCAGGTCGTAATCGGACGGCGCCATGGCGAGGCCGGCCCGGATGGCGCTCTGGGCTTCCTGCATTTTCAGGGACATCCGATAGGCATGGCCGATGAGCCGCCAGATCCTCGCATCCGTGATGTCGTGATCGAGCTGCTTGTTGAAGACGGCGATGGCCCGATCAAACTCGCGCTTTTCAATGAAGGCGTTGAGTTCCTTCAGGGCGAGGGGCGAGGATTTGCGGGCGAGCACGCTTTTCAGGGCCGCCCGTTTCAGATCCATCTGCGACGCGATCTGCTGGATCAGCGAATCGACGGCGGCGCTGTTTTGAAAGGCGTTGCGATGTGCGTTGAGATATTTCAGGGCCATGCGTCCATGGCCGGACTGTGCGAGGGCGAGGGCGTAGTCCGCCCGATACTGGTCCGACTTCAGCAGGCTGGCCGCTGCATTCAGCTGGTAGAGCGCCCCCATGATCATCGCAGGCTGGCCTGTGCTGATCTGCAGGGCGGCCAGATTGTGGAGCGCCACAGCGTTCTTGGGATAGAGGCTGAGCCCTTCGATATATTTCAAGGACGCGTTGACCAGATCCTTCTGGCCTAAAAGCGCGTTGGCTTCTCGCGTCAGTTCAGTGGAACGATCCAGTATCGCGGTCATGCCGGGCTCCCCATCTCACAATCGGTGAAATCGCTAGGGCGTCCGTCGCATGGGGTCAATCCGCCAGTGTGAGGCGAATCGGTTCGCTTCAGGCGGGCCGGAGAGGGCGATGACAGTGCACAAAGGCGTTGTTAACCACTCGCCGCCCAGTATCCCCCGCGCCTATCTGGGTCACAACTGTGGAGCGACCAGCATGAGTGACATTCTTCCCGAGCGGAGTCGTTGCCAAAGGGCGACACTTGTCCGGGAAGAGCCCGTGATGGGCATGAGGGCGCAGATCGCAAACCAAATAATCGGTTGACACTTGTGCCCTAGCTCGCCTTTATTCCAAACCGTTCGGCGCCTCGCTTGAGGGGGGCGTGTGACAGCACTCTCTGCAGGGGTGCGTTATGACAAACTGTCCCCATGGCGCTGAACAGCCATGGCTAAACCAATGGGGGATACCCAGATGAAACTGACTAACCTTCTTACCGGCGCTGCTGTTGCCGCTCTTCTGACTGGCGCTGCCAATGCTCAGATCGTTTCCGGCGACAACGACGCCAACGCGAACAACGACCTCGGCGCGTCCCTGGTCTTCGCGTCCGAGCTTGACCTGGCTGCAGCTGCTCCGACCGGTCACGTTGAACTGACCTTCGGCACTGCTGAAACTAACGCTCTGGCCGCTCTGGCCGCCACCGACTCCGTCACCATCAAGTTCGACCTCTCCGGCGGTCTGTCCTGGAATGGCAACCTGTCTGACGCCAACCACACCGGCGCTGACACCGCCTGCGAATTCAACATCTCCGCAGCGGGCGGCACCGGCACCCAGACCGTGTCCTACGCTCTGGATGGCACCACTGAAAACGCACCTACCTGCTCTGCTGCAGCTGGCGACCTCGAGTTCCGCTTCCCGATCGAAATCACCGGCACCGGCAACATCTCCTTCACCATGTCCCTGACCGCAACCGGCACCACGCTGGCTTCCGGCACCCTGGACGTGGACGGCGGCACCGCCGGCACCCAAGGTTATGTTCGCACCGCGCAGGCGTTCACCTACGCCTTCGCTGACGACGCCACCACCGAGGCTGTCTCGCTCGCCAACTCCTACGAAACCTTCGTGGGCACCGGCATCCTGGGCACCCTGACCGGCGCCGACACCGCCGGCGTGATCGTTGCGGCCGCCAACGCGGGCAACACCGCAGCTGACTCCTCCTCCAACACTCAGGTTGATGGCGGCGAGCTGGTTGTGACCTTCCCACAGCCGGCTGGTATCGCTTCCGTGACCCTGGACCTCGCCACTCCGGCGACCGTGGCCCTGGACGCCAACGGTTCTGCGACCTTCCAGCTGGACGCGACCGAAATGGACGAGTTCGACGGTGCGTCGATCAACATCATCGCCAACGAAGCCACCGGTGCTGACGCTGCGGCCATTGCTAACCAGCAGCCGACCGCGACCTTCACCGTGTCTGCTCCGTCCGCCTCTGATCTGACGATCGCTGGCGACACCGCGGTGAACAACACCGACCTCGACGCTCTGCTGCGTCAGGGTTCCAACACCACCACCTTCGAGTGGGTTGGCGACACCGCCACCTCCACCGCGAACGTGTTCCGCGCTGTTGGCCTGGGCGCCACCCTGCCGACCATCCGCGTGACCCTCTCCAACTCCACCGCTGACGTGGACGGCGAGTACGAAGTCACCCCGGCTGGTTCGCTGACCAACGGTGAGCTGATCCTGACCGAAGCTGACATCGAAAACGCTGTGGGCTCCGCCTTCGGCCGCGCCGATGTGACCTTCTCCTTCGAAGCTGCTGGCGTCACCGTCCGCCGCTTCCTGGTCGGCAACAACGGCACCCTGACCGACATGGGTGACGACAACGGCTAATCCTTCTGATCTTCGGATCAATGGATGGAAAGGGCGGCTTCGGCCGCCCTTTCTTTTTGTGTTTTGAAGGCTTTCGCTGAGGGGCGCGGCTTTCCCCTGTGTTCAGATACAGTATGCTTGGGCCGCACGGGGCCTGTTGGCCGGATGGAATGCGGGTGTAGGGATGGATCACCGTCGGATTGGCGACATTCTGCTGGAGCGAGGTCTGGTGACGTCGGTCGATCTCGAGCGCGCCGCCCGCTACCAGGACGAGATCGGCGCCTTGTTCGGTCAGGCGCTTCTGCGACTGGGCGCCCTGTCCGAAGACATGCTGTTGAGCGTCTTGTCCGAGCAGCTGGATCTGCCGGTGCTCAAGCCGGATCACCTGCCGCAATCCGCCCAGCTTTATCATCAGGCTGCTCGCAGCCTCGGACTGTCCGTGGACTGGCTGCTCTTGCACGATACGGTGCTGTGGTTCGAAGCAGGGCCGGAAGATGAACCCACGGAGGGGGCAGAGCCTGTTTCGCCAGAGGGCGAGCGGGAACGCCCCCTGTTCGTATTCTCCCGGGCGCCTCTGGATCCGGCGCTGCACGAAACGCTGTCAAGAAATGCGTCCGGCCCGGTGCAGGTCGTGCTGGGACCCAACCGGCTGCTGGACAGCGCGCTGGCCGCGCTCAGGTCTGCGGGCCGCGTGCAGTCGCGCGATGACATGGATGACGCCCAGCGACTGCGGGAAATGGCCGAAGAGGCTCCCGTCATTGATTTTGTGAACGGCGTTTTTGAGGACGCTCTGCAGCGCCGGGCCTCTGATATCCATATCGAGCCCTTCGAGAGCCACTTCCAGATCCGCTTCCGGGTGGATGGCGTGCTGCATCAGATGCAGACCCTGCCCCGGGCTCGCTTTGATGCGGTGGCGAGCCGGATCAAGCTCTTGTCCAACATGGATATCGCCGAGCGTCGCCTGCCCCAGGACGGTCGACAGTCCGTGCGCTTCGCGGGTCAGGATATCGATTTGAGGGTCTCGTCCCTGCCGGGAGCCTGGGGGGAAAGCCTGGTCCTGCGCCTTTTGCGCAAGCAGCAGGAATTGCCAAGCCTCCAGGGCCTCGGACTTGAAGGCCACGCCATGAACGTGTTCCAGCAGCTGATTGCTGAACCCAATGGCGTCATCCTCGTGACCGGACCGACAGGATCGGGCAAGTCGACCACGCTCTATCGCGGGCTGGAGCTCGTCAATGATGGCGAGCGCAAGATCATCACCATTGAAGACCCGGTCGAATACGACATGGCGGGCATCACCCAGGTCCAGGCGCGTTCCGAGATCGGTTACACCTTCGCCAAGGGTTTGCGCGCGATTTTGCGCCAGGACCCTGATGTCATCATGATCGGCGAGATCCGGGACGGGGAAACCGCCTCCATCTCGGCCCAGGCGGCGCTGACCGGTCACCTGGTGCTCTCGACCCTGCACACCAATTCCGCACTGGCGGCGATCGAGCGGCTTATTGACCTGGGAGTCGAGCCTTTCCTGGTGTCTTCCGCCCTGCGCGGGCTGATGGGCCAGCGTCTGGTGCGACGCCTGTGCGAGCATTGCGCCCGGCCCGCCAACGCTGAAGACGTCGCTCTGGGAGAGCGCATGCTGGCCGATGCGCGTGCAGACGGCGCGTCCGGTCTCCCTGTCCAGGGGCATTGGCGGACGGCGGATGGCTGCCATCACTGTGGCGGTCAGGGGTTTGCCGGCCGTGTGGCCGTGTTTGAAGCCGCCCGGATCACGCCGGCGCTGCGCAGCGCGATCAATGAGCGTGCGGACGCCGCAGGCCTGCTGGCTGCTGCGCGACAGGACGGATATCTCACCTTGCTGGAAGACGGCCTGATCAAGGCGTCCCAGGGCATCACCTCCATCAGTGAGGTCCTGCGGGTTCTCGGCGCCGGTCAGGCGCGTCAACAGGTCCAGGCCTGAGCGGAGACGGACATGAGCGCGCACTATTCCCATTACGACGCCCTCGAGAACATGAAAAAGGCGGTGGCCGACGGTCATCATCGCGCGGTCATCGGCGGCATGTGGGACGAGCTGGGCGCGCTGCAGAAACGCTTCCTGCTGTCGCAGGGGCTCCAGCCCCATCACCGGTTCATCGACATGGGGTGCGGTTCGCTGCGTGCGGGCGTCCCCCTGACCGAGTATCTGGATGCAGACCGTTATTACGGCGTTGATATCAGTGCGGACCTTCTGGAGGCCGGATATGAGCGGGAAATCATTCCCGCGGGGCTGGGCGCCAAGCTGTCTCGTGACCATCTGAGTGCGAATCCGGATTTTGACGCCACCGGTTTCGGCGTGATGTTCGACTATGGCATCGCCCAGTCCGTCTTCACGCACATGCCCATCTCCCGCTTGACCGATTGTCTGTCCGCACTGGCGCCGGTCTACGCCGAGGGCGGCCGGTTTTACGTGACCTTCTTTGAACGCCCCGCGGATGCGGCGCCGGATGCCCCGCTTCCCCATGAGCCGGGCGGTGTGGTGACCTATCCCGACCGCGACCCGTTCGACACCACGCTTGCGGCGCTGAAGGCGGCGACGCCAAATGGGTGGAGGCTCGAGGTGTTGGGGAGCTGGGATCATCCGCGAGATCAGCGCATGGCGCTCTTTGTTCGCGAAACCGGGCAGGACTGATCATGCCCACCTATGTCTATCGCGGGCTGAATGCGGACGGCGCCGAGGTGGATGGTCGGCTGACGGCTGCGGACGAGGTGGAGGCGCTGCGCCAGCTTGAGGGACAGCGGATCTCCCCGTTCAGGCTGACCGAAGCCGGGCTGGAGCCCCGCAAGTATGATCGCAGGAAAGCCCGTCCCCAGGACCGGTTTCGGTTCATGCGGCAGCTGTCGGTGTTGCTCAAGGCCGGCACCCCGCTTCTGGACGCCTTTGATTCGCTCAGCGCCGACGAGCCCTGCCAGGACCTGGCCGAACAGGCTCTGGCCGTGCGCCAGGATCTGCGATCCGGAACGCAATTGTCCCTTGCCATGCGCAAGGGCTTCCCGGATCTGCCCGACTATGCGCCCCGGCTTGTGGAGCTGGGTGAGGCGACAGGGCAGCTGCCCAAGGCGCTGGCCGATATCGCCGCCCAGATGGAGCATGATCTCAAGGCCGCCTCAGAGATCCGCAACGCGCTATCCTATCCGGCGTTTCTTGCGGTGGCCGGCGTTCTGGCCATCATCTTCATCTTCCTGTTCGTGGTCCCGCGATTCGCCAATCTTCTGGGGGATGACCGGAGCGCATTGCCGGCCCTGTCGCGCTGGGTGATCGAGACCGGCGTGTTCCTGAGCACGCATCTGGTGCAGTCCGGCCTGTTTGTGGCGGGAGCCATCGCCGTGGGGTTCGCCCTGTCGCGCAATCCGTCTGTCCGCCGGAGCGTTTCCGAGCTGATGCACCGCATGCCTGTGGTCGGCAGCTTCCTGACCGCGTCTGAAGTGGCGCGATGGGCGCGGACGTGCGGCACGGCCCTTTCCGGTGGAGCGCCGCTGGTCGATGCGCTTGTGCTGGCGGAATCCGCCGTGACCTCCGCCCGGCGCAAGCAAGGCCTTGTTGAAGCGCGGCGCGCCATACGGTCTGGCGAGCCGATCGACGCCGCGCTCAAGACCCATGCGGGTTTTGATTCCATGACAATCAATCTGGTCCGGACGGGACGCGCGTCTGCGAGCCTGGATGAAATGCTGCTCTTCGTGGCCGATATCTATGAAGAGGAATCGCGCAATCGCGCCAAGCGGCTGACGTCACTGGCCGAACCGCTCGCCATCCTGTTCATCGCCTCGATTGTCGGCACGATCGTGATCAGTCTCGTGCTGGCCATGACGAGCATTTACGACATCGCCATCTAGGGCCCCTGGCCCCGGTCAGGCGCGCCAGCGCGGGATCGGCTTTCCAGCCAGCCCCAGCTCGTCGCTTATTGCTTCCAGTCGTTTGGGATTACGGGCGATGGCGGCCCATTTCGCGCCCGGATGGTGCCAGTTGATCAGTTTCAACGTCAGTCCGCTTTCGGCGCACTTCTGATCCAGCCAGGGTTTGGGGTAGGGCACATTGTCCGGATAGGTCCAGGCGGCCTGGGGCAGCGGCGCGTCATCTTCGCCCAGAATGAAGCTGAACAGGAACAGGCCGTCCTCCTTCAAGGCCTCACCGGCGGTCTTGATGAGTTTCGCCGTCTCCTCCGGGCCCGAATGGGTGATGATCGACTGCGCCATGATGAAGTCGAAGCGAGTGTTGAACACGGTGCAGTCGAAATTGGCGTCGTTGGAGAACAATGGCGCCTTCAGCGTACGCAGCTGGCCGCCGGTTTCATGTGTGAACCCGTCCTGGATCAGCCAGTCATGCGGCTCGATGCCGAAATATTTTCCGCGCAGCAGGAACGGAATCAGGCACCGTCCAAGGCGCAAGGAACCGCAGCCGAAATCGAGGACCGTGTCGGTTTCCTCAAGCCCGAGAGCGGTCAGCAGGTTCATCTGCAACAAACCCAGAAGGCCATACCGGCCGGGCGGCCCCACATAAGCGCGGTAGTGGTCGTCGCCAGCCTTGAGGGCGTTGGCGTCAGTAGCGGACAGATGACGGGTCATGAGCGGCTCCTTCAGGTTCAAGAGCTATATCAGCGCCTTGCTCGCACGGGAACCGATCAAACCGCACTTGCGCCTTTGAATGCCTGTCGGGCGAGTGGTATGACTGACGCACTCGGCGAGGGGATGCCGTCCTCGCCTTTCCCAGACCTGCAAGAGGTGTGCGCATGATCCGTCTTGTCCGTGGCTACAAACCCCATACGCGTGCGGGGTATTCGCTGATGGAAGTTCTGATCGCGGTCGCCATCATTGCTGTCCTGGCGACGCTCGTCGGGCCACGTTTGCTCGGTCAGCTTGATCGATCCAAGGTCACGGCGGCGCAGACCCAGATCCGGATGATCGAGACTTCGCTGGACACGATGCGGCTCGATATCGGGCGGTATCCGACCCAGGAGGAGGGTCTCGCCCTGCTGCAGACGCCAACAGACTCGGTGTCTGGAATGTGGTCGGGCCCGTATCTTGATGGCGGACTGCCGGATGATCCCTGGGGACGCCCCTATCAATACCGCGTGGGCGGCGGCTCTGATCGCGGTCAGGTGTTCTCCTATGGCGCCGATGGTCAGGAAGGCGGATCCGGGAACGACGCCGATATCGGTCTTTAGGTCATGATGCGCGGGTCTGGACGCGCCTTGCGCCGCGCCCGGGCGGGCTATTCTCTCATGGAAGTCCTGATCGTGGTCGCGATTCTGGGCGTCGCCGCCACGCTCAGCGCTCCGTCCATCTCGCGGATGATCGCAGGCCAGCAGGCCCGGCAGGTCGTGCGGAGCCTCGTCACCGAGTTCGGCGCAATTCGCGCGGACGCTTTCATCCAGAGCCAATCGTTTGACGCCGACGCCATTTCCTCGCGACTGTCAGAGCACGCGCCCGACGGCTGGCGCGTGATTGTCGACGAGGGGCTCCGGCTTGCCGCCAGCGGCTATTGCACGCCTGGACGCATCAGCATTGAGGGTCCTGATGGACGCAATTGGGACCTGCAGGTCGCGCAAGGCGATTGCGCCATTGATCGCGCCACCCTCTAGAAGCGTGCAGGCTCGACGACTTGCACCCAGGCGACGCGCCTGAAGTTCATTTCATGCCGGGTCTCGCCGCGTTCAAGCGTGGCGTTGATTTCATAAAGCCCGACACCCCAGATGCTCGAGCCAAGATAGCCGTCTGCAGGTTGTTCCGAGACCAGTTCGCGGCTTTCCCAGCTCAGGCGCCACTCTCCCAGATCCATCTCGCCCTGGGGCTCCGCGATCGGGTCTATGGTCTGAAGGACGGCCAGGGCGCTTTCCTGGGCATCCAGCAGGGCGGAAGCCGTCTGAAGGCGGGCGGCGGTGTCAGCCAGGGTCTGCTGAAAGGCGTAGAGCGGAAGAATCGCAATCGCCAGAAGGGCGACCGCGACAAGGGTCTCCATCACCGAAAAGCCAGGCCGCGTGCGGATCTCAGTCATGTCAGGCGTTCTAGGACATAGGCGAGGATGAAACCAGCAGCGAGTCCTGGGCCGAACGGCAGACGCGCTCCTGATCCAGCCTTCAGAAACAGACCTGCGATCAGCGTCAGGCCCGCGCCAAAGGCGACGCCGAGCGCGGCAGTCACGATCGGACACCACAGACCGAGGGCGCCGGCCAGGATGATGTCTCCCGCCCCCAGACCCATTTCTCCCCGTCTTATCCGCCCGTACAGGCCTGCGAGCGCAAGAATAGCCGCTGCTGTCACCGCGGATATGATCATCTCGGCGTAACCAAGCCCGACGGTCAGCCGGGGCGCGGCGATCAGCGCGCTCACCGCAATCACAAGACTGGTCAAATCGGCGAGTTGGCCGAAGCGCAGGTCTGTGCTGACCGCTACCATGAGGGCGGTCGCCGTGGCCAGGGCAGCCCCGGTCAGCACCAGATCATGCAGCGTGAGCTGGGCGACACTCGCAATGGCGACGCCGAGCCCGCCCGCCAGAACGAGACTGAGCGGGGAGGAGCGCCCTGACTGTTGCAGGCTGACGACATGGTCAACCCACAGCACGCTCAGACTCGCCAGAAGGCCAGCCGAGAAAACCAGAGCGGGTAGGGCGCTCATGCCGATGCTAGTCCTGATCGGCGACTGCACTCGATGCATCGGCGCCGCCGGCGGCCCGGATCTGGAAGGGCTCATTCGGCGGCATCAGCGTGCCGTTCGGACGGGTCTGGTTATGGAAGCCCTCGTTCAGGGCCCGGACCAGGGTGTCGACGACCTGCTGACGATCATTGCGGGTGTCCAGAACGAAAGGCGTCACCAGAACCACCAGCATGGTCCGCGTTGCATTCAGCGTTTCCGAACGGAACGGCGTGCCCAGGATCGGGACGTCCTTGATCAGCGGAATGCCGTTATTGCCGCGGGTGAAACGGTTCTCGATCAGACCGCCAAGCACAGCGGTCTGTCCGTCCTGCAGGGAGAGCTGGGAGTTCAGGGTCCGGGTGGAAATCAGCGGGCTGGAAATCGAGGAGTCGTTGTTGGCTTCGGCCGCGCTGGTTTCCTGTGCGATCTCGAGATCGATCCGGTTGCCGCTATAGACACGCGGGGTCACGCTCAAGAGCACGCCTGTGCTGCGGTACTGGACGGTCTGAAGCACATCCGTGGAGCCGCCGGACTGGGTGCTGGCGGCCCGCTGCGAGGTGATGATCGGAACATCCGTGCCGACCTGGACAGTCGCCTCGGTGCCCGAACGCGCCACGATGCGCGGGGTGGAGAGCACGTTGATCTGGTTGCTTCCCGAGCTGGCGGATCCGGACAGGGTGACCTGTCCGGTTTCAACCGTCCCCGAGAAACTTCCCGTGCTGGAGAGGTCGGCCCGGAAACGGGGCGCAAGGTTGGAATCAAACAGGATGTCGAGACCGTAGGAGGAATCATCGGTCAGCGTGACTTCCGCAATCGTGACCTCGATCATCACTTCGGGCACCGGAGTGTCGAGCTGACGCGCCAGATTCACGAACTGATCATACTCGGACTGGGTGCCGAAGAAGATGACCCGGTTGCCCTGTTCATCGACCGTGATGTTTTCGTAATTGCGGACCGGGCTGCTCTGTTCTGAAGAGCCGGACTCGCCATTGCCTTCGCCGGAGGCGCGCCCCGCGCCGCCCGCCGCGGTGCTGGAAACGCCCATGACCCCTGCAACAATATCCGCCAGAGCCGAGGCTTCCGTGTTCTGCGCCTGGTAGACGTGCGCACTGCGCACTTCAGCGTTATATGCTTCACGATCCAGCCGGATCGCCAGCGCCAGGGCATGATCGGCCAGCTCCCGCGAGGAGGAGAAGATCATGATCTGGTTGGTGAAGTTCAGCGGCAGCAAGGTCAGAGAGCGCGGCGCGTTCACGCCGACGCCGACGATATAGCCTTCAAGGGTCAGGATCTGGCCCATGGAGGTCGCCAGCTCCAGCGCTTCCCAGTTGCGCAGGCTTACAGTCACCACCTGAGTGCCGGCGAAGCGCAGCTCATCCATCTGCTGGATGATCGACATGGCAGCATTCACATCATCCGCGAGCCCGCTCAACGTGACCGTGTTCAGGTTCCGGTTCGAGTTCACCGTCAGCACGTCCCGGTCCGGAAAGGCCTGTTCCAGGATCTGTTCCATGTCTGCTGCGTCGATGGCCTGAAGCTCGACGAACTGGACGACAGGACGCAGATCGGACGGCACATTGCTGTGCGCGCGGGCGCGAATGAAGCGCGGCATCTGGGCGCGCAGCTCGGCCAGTTCGATGATGCGGAACAGGCCGCCATTATAGGTGACGCCAAGGCCGTAATCCTGCAGCGCCTGTTCGACCAGGGTGAGGAAGGTCTCCGCCGGCATGTCATTGACGCTTCTCAGCGAGATGACTTCCGTTCGCTCGCCGACATTCGGCCCCAGGCTGAAGGGCTGCTCCAGGATGTCGCCGAAAACCGTATTGATGAAGGCGGGGAGCGGTTGCGGCGGCAGGGTGACGTTGATCAGCGTATCGGGCAGCGCAGGCTGATCGGGATCGCCCGATTGCGATCCTGCCCGGGTGTTGCGCAGGCTGGGCACCGTATTGCGCACGACCGTCGGGCCGTCCTGAATGGGGGCGATGATCTCGTCTGCGCCAGGCGCGTCTGCGGATGACTCGCTTTGCGCATCAGCGTTGGTCAGCGTGTCCGGCAGGGTCAGCCATTGCGGCCGGTTCGGGCCCGATTGCGTCGCGCAGCTCACAGTGAACAGCGCCGTGGCGCAGGCCAGTGAAATACGAAGAGCGTTCATTGTGTCTCAGGCTCCGCCTTGAAAACTTCGATACGGCGAGATTGCTCGCCCTTGATCAGAAGGACCGATGTCGAATCAATGTTCTGAATGACCCAGCCGTCCGACAGCTGATCCCCGATCTCGCGCGTCTGCGCCCCCTCGCCGACACCATAGAGAATGATGCGCCATGCGTCTTCCCGTTTAACAAAGGCGGACAAAGAGGGGTCGCGCAGGGATTGTTCCAGTTCATCCACGGTCTGCGGACCGTCTGTCGAGGCGGTGTTTGCGCCATCAACCGTTCTCAACTCCACTTCCGGGAAGAGGTTGGAGGCGAAGACGGCTTGCACATACCGGTCAATGTCTTCGGAGCCTGCCAATTGAGGATTGATCAGGCCGTTGCGACGGCCCGACGGCGGCGCTTCGGGATTGGCGAGCCCGGTCAGCAATCCCGCCGCGAGGGCGATCAGTGCGGCGAGGCTGGCGAGGAGCAGACGGAACCGTGAGGTCATGAAGCGTCCTCCTGCACGGCGACCTGCGCGGGCGCTTGCAGTCGCATGTCCAGCGCGCCATTGCTGCGCCGCCAGTTGAACCGGGTGATGACAATCTGATGCTCAGTGCGTCCCAGCTCCTGGAAAAACGCCAGGAACTGACCTTCGCCATCGCGTGCGGTAATGGAGATTTCAAAAAGGCTCGCCTGGTCGCCCAGGGGCTCAGGCGTCCCTGTGACATTCACGCGAATTCGGCTCAGACCGGCGTTTCGGGCGGCTCGCTCAACGGCGCCTTGCAGTTGTGCGGCGACGATGCCGTTCGTGGCGCCCGTCCAGAAACTGTTCTGGGTCTGGTCCAGCCGTTGCTGGATGTCACCGGCCTGATCCAGCCAGCCCTGATCGTTGAGCAGGCTCAGTTCAAGACGGCGTGCGCGCTCAAGCTCCTCCACTTCCTGCCGGAGTGAGGTGACGGAGGCGCTCAGTTCGCCGAGCGCCCAGATCGCGAGAATGGCGACCAGCGCCGCCAGTCCGGCGATGGCTCTCGGGGTCGCCTGTTCTTTCAGCTGGGCTTTCCAGTCAGCCATCAGGGCGTTTCGGCTCATTGTCCGGCCTCCAGCTGAGCGCTCAGCATCCACTCGCCGGCCCCGCGTCCTGGCTCCAGGCTGACGCTGTTCATCAGCGGATTGCTTTCCATCGCCCGGACCAGAGACTCAGGCGCGAAATCATCGCTGGCGTGAAGGGTGAGGGTGACGCTGTCCTCGGTCTGTTCAAAGGCGTCCAGCCGGATGGAAAACCGGGCCAGTTCTTCGCTGACGCTCGCCAGCAATGCAGCCGGATGACGCCGGTTCAGGACGTCAGCATAGATCGCCAGTTCATTCGCGGCCTGCTGGGCGGATTGCCGGGCGGCGCTGATTTCAGCGGTTTGTTGCGAGAGCTCGTCCAGTTCAGCGGAGACAGACGATTGAGCCTGGCTCAACTGGACCCATTGCCCCAGCAGGTAGAGCCCCGGCACGGCCAGCGTGACAAGCGCCAGGGCGGCGATGTCGCGCAGGCTGATCGCCCGGATCCGGTCCAGGAGCGCGGTATAGGGTTGGGGGTTGGCGGGCTTGTCCAGAAGCCGGGGCTCAACCGGTTCGGGGACGCCTTCGCCCGTGTCCGGGGTGCGCGTGGCGCGCAGGAAGCCTGACCAGTCCGACGCAGTGGGCCGTGACGGCCACCACCGGCTGGCGACGAGCTGGTTGTCGCGCCAGACCTGACCCTCATAACCCTCGGTTGCCGACACCAGACGAGCGCCCGACTGCAGGGGAGGGTGCAGCACCGTCTCGGGAAGGATTTCACCCTCAAAGTCCGTCAGCGTCTGCGTGAGGCTTCGGGGCCAACTCCAGATTCCGATGCGGTCCTGCCCCCAGTCGAAATGGAAAGCCGGATCCGCAATCGGCGTGCGCGCCTTGGCGCTGAGCTTGGCCGCCTCGTAGCGTCTCAGACTCTGGCCGCCGGGCGGGTTGGGCATGGTTTCGAAGTGACAGAGGGCGCGGCTGATGATCAGCCGTTCTCCGAACGCCAGACGCTCAAGTCGGCCGCCGCGACGCAGAACGCCATCTTTAGCGCTCAGTTGCGAGTGAGGGCGTTTGTGGAAGCGGCGCGACATCGTCAATACTCTCGATACGCAAGATATTTTGCGAATAGTCACCCCCAATAGCGTACTTGCTGTGAAGCACAAAGGGCGAGATGAGGCTGTTGGGGGTGAGTTCGATCACGGTGCGCCGGGTTATGGTTGCGTCCGGTGTCTGGGTGACCAGCGTCAGGAAGGGGCCGGGCGCGGTCAGGGTGCTCAGGGGGTCGCGAACCTGATCGAAGCGTCCCTGATCGATCTGATCGAAACGGGTGAGCTGGCCATCTGCGAATAAGAGGAAGGTTTCGCGCACATCCTCACGATCGGCCTCCGGCGACATCAAGGAGAGCAGGGCTTCTGATACAAGGCCGGGCGCGACCCGATCGGAGGAGCGCGTCCGCAGGGTCAGGAGGAGGCGCCCCGTGTCTTCACACACGGCGCTCTCGGTCCAGTACATGACCGAGCAAAGCTCGAGCGCGCTTCGCAAGGGCTCGTTGGTGGGCAGTCCGGGCTGATCGTAATCCGCCGCTTCAGCGCCGCCCAGAGTCCGCAGATCATCCTCATCCTGATAGTCGCGCAGGGCCGCGATCATGCGCGCATGCTGCATCCTCGGCACGCCATAAAGATCGAGAATGTCCGTGAGATTGGCCGGGTCGGCGCTGGCGGCGTTCAGGAAGGACTGGTCGTCATAGAGCCGGGCGATCACACCCTCGGCGCCAAAGCGATAGGCCTGTCCGTTGGCGCGGATCAGGTCGCTTGCATTGCGCGGCCCCGATTGTCCCAGCACCAGGCTGGTCATGTCGGACTGTCCGCCCAGGGCGACGCCCTCCATGACCATGGGTTCGGTGAGCAAGGTGTAGATCAGCGTCTGTTCCGCAGACACCATCTCGGTGCGATCACGCATCTGATCAACGAGCTCGGTCACCGTTCGCGTCGAACTGCGCACCTGCTCCGCCGCCATGGCGGCGACGAGCGCGATCACGATGATGGCGGCCAGGGTGAGGGGCAGAGCGTATCCGGATCTGAGCGTCATTGTGACACCGACCCCAAAAGGTCTTCGATCCGCGGTCGCGGGGCGGCGGTGACAGGCATCTGGAAGACAATCACACGCCGCTGATCGTCCGCCAGGTCGATCTCGGCGCGTATGGCGAGCGGCAAGGGCTGAAAATAGGAGGAGGCGGACGGTCGGTTCAGGGCGGCTGGCGCCGGCCAGTCCTGAACCCAGCGCCGCTCGCGCGGCTCGCCCAGCCGCCGTACGAAGCCTGTGCGGGCATCCTGCTCTTCAACCAGGTAGGACCAGCGTCCCTGTCCGCCCGGCCAGGACTGGACCAGGAAGCGACCGCCCTGGTCCTCATAGACCAGGCTGACCCTGCCCGGTTCATTCACCAGGCTGAGCGCATAGGGCTGCAAGCTCGCGTTCGCGAGGGTGATCGGCGTGCTCGTCAACGCTGAAAAGCGGGTTTCATCCCCTCTGAAGGTATGGGCCTGATTGGAATAGTCCGGGACGCTGGCTTCGACTGCACGGCGCGCGCTGGCCAATGTGATATAGTCCTGGGAAGCAGTGCGCGCGGCGGCCTCGATCCTGAGCCCGTTCGATGTTGACGCCCGAACCGTCTCGAGCACCGTCGCCGCCAGGATCGCCGTCACCGCAAGCATGATCAGCACTTCTATCAGCGTATATCCGGCGCGTGGATTCATGGTCGTCCAGACTGGCGTCATCACGGGTTCAAGCTCTAGCATGGCTGGCGTGACGATTGAACGGTCCAGCACGCACCGGTCACTCTTCAGCCCTTGCTGGTGGCGCGTGCGCCGCTCCGGTCAAGTTTCACTCCGCGGCGGGTGACCAGACGCGGCGACCAGATCATGGCCCGCATCAGGGCGCGAATGGACCCTGTCCGAAGGCGCGACAGGCTTCGGCGTTGCGCCATCACCGCGCCAAGGCCGTCCCAGGCGGCCCGATAGGCGCGTTTGAGATAGGCGCGCCGCTCGCCGTCCGCGCGCAGATAGAGGTAGGCGTTAACGGCCAGATGGACCGGAACCAGTAATGGCAGCAGGATCGCCGGTGTGTTCTTGAAGAACACCCAGATCCGGTTGCGGTGGCCGTGAAACAGCGTGAATTCGGAATGCCGCCCGGTTGTCCCCGACCCGGCATGATAGACGACGGCGTCGGTCAGCTGGATGCAGACCTGACCGGTCAGGCGCACCCGGTAGCCATAGTCCACATCCTCGCAATAGCAGAAGAAGCGTTCGTCGAACCCGCCCAGCTCGACAAAGCGCGCCCGGTCATAGAAGGCGGCGGCGCCACAGGGAGCGAAGGTTTCCCCATCGGGCGGATTGTCCTGAACCGGTCGGCCTTCAAGCGCCCGCCAGGCGACTCCGCCAGCAAACCAGACATCCCCTGCGCCGTCGAGAATGTCAGGCTCATCAAGACGCAGCTGGGTCGAGCCGAACGCCGGACAGTCCGGCCAGGCCTCATGGCCTCGCATCAAGGCTTCAAGCCAGTCAGGTGCAACCCGCGTGTCCGGGTTGAGCAGGGCGATCCAGGGTGACGTGACGGCCCGGGCCACGCGGTTGTTCGCGCCGGCGAAACCCAGATTTTCTCCGGGGCGGTCGACCCTGAACCGGTCGTCCGGCAATGAAAGCGCCTCCACAGCGCCATCGGTTGAGGCGTTGTCGACAATGACCGCTTCAAAGTCCTCGAAACTCTGCCTGGACAGCGCATCCACACAGGGCTGAAGGTAAGCGCCGCTATTGTAGGCGACGATGATCACGGTAATGGCGGGAGGCCGGCTCATCAGGCGCCGCCCAGGAGCGGCCTGTTGGCCGACAGGTCTTCAAACAGCTTTTTCTGAGCCGTCATGGCGTCGGGATCCTCTCCCTCTGGGCGGGGCTCAGCCAGGATCGCATCATGCAGGGCGCAGGCGTCTGTCCAGTTTTCAAGCGCGTCGAGTTCGCCGCGAATATCAGTGTCATGCGTGCCTGAGGAGTTCAGTCGGCGATTGAGGAAAGCGGTGCTGTCCTCACTCTGCGGCTCTCCCAGAAAGCGGTAGATATCCTCCATCAGCGCAATTGGTTCAGTCTGCAGACGGTCGAAGTCAACGCGCAGGACCCGCTCTGCGCCAAACGCTTTCTCTGTATTCCAGGCCGCGCGGACATGGTTGATCCAGATGGACAGCGCCGCGTCCCGGGCGGTGGCTTCGCCGCCGGCGACATCGAATTTCTCGAGCGAGGCGATGACCCCGTGCGGCGCGCGCAGGTGAAACAGGAACTGCGCGTCGGGAAACATGTGCGCCAGCGCCCAGGTGTAGAAGGTGTTGATGGGCGCGCCATCCACCCATCGGGCCTTGGGATGGGACGGATCCAGCCGGATATGCAGGAAGTCCGGATCGGCGATCTGTGCGCTGGAGGGAGCGCCTGGCTCTCCGTATTTGTCGATCAGGCGTCGCGAGAAGGCCTCATGGACAATGGCGTTGATGGCGTCGCCCTTGTGCTCCAGAAACCGGTCAAACGGGAAGCGGACATTGGAGAGGTGAGAGAACTCGCCGCGTTCAGAGCCCAGACGGAAGCTCTGCAGGCTGGCGACGGTTTCCGCTGCGATCCAGGCGGTTTCCGGCATGGGCTGAATGTTCGGATGCTGGCCCAGAGCCCAGGTCATCACCGAAGTCCCCGAGCGCGGCGCGCCTATGATGAAAACGGGCCGGGGCGGAGGCGTGGACATCAAGATTCAGCCTGATTGAGCAATCGCATGAGAGAAGGTGTGTTGTTTAGCATTTTTCCCTCAGGGCGCAACGCGGCGCACACTTCACGCCTTGACGGCGCCGACCGTTTAAGGGCTACACAGAGGCTCAGGATCAGGCTTGGCGGGACACATGACGGACAAGACGGCGACTGCAATCATGGTTCTGGGCATGCATCGCTCCGGAACCTCCGCCCTTACGCGCATTCTCAATCTGCTGGGCGCGGATTTGCCCGAGGATCTGATCAAGGCGAACGCCTATAACAAGTCGGGGTATTGGGAGCCTTCGGCCGTCGTCGCTTTGAACGACGCCTGGCTGACCAAGGCCAGGGCCGCCTGGGATGCGCCGTATCTGCCGGAAGAGGCGCTGACGGGCGCGCTTCCGCGCAGCGCTGTCAAAACCGCGGCTGACACGATCAGTAACGCCTTCGGCGCCGGCCATGACCTGATCGCGCTCAAGGATCCGCGCTGCACCCTTTTTGCGCCGACCTGGCGGCAGGCGATCGTGCGCGCCGGCTATGCGCCTGCCCAGCTGATCATTCATCGGGATGCGGCCGAAGTGGCGCAATCGCTGGCTCATCGGGACGGTTTCAGCCCTGATGAGGCGGGGCTGCTCTGGGCGTGGTACTGCCTGAAGGCGCTTGAGGCCCATGTCGCGAATGGCGGCGTCGTGATGAGCTATGCGGCCTTGCGAGAGGACTGGCGCTCCGTGATGGAGCGGGTCAAGCATGAGTTGTCGCTTGAGGCGCTCACCCTGACCGAGGAGGCCTCCGCGCAGGTGGACGCGTTTCTTCAGGAACCGCGGTCCAAGTCCGAGGCGGCGTTCTCGGCCGATGTCAGCGACATCATTTCCGCCGTGCAAACGCTGCATGTGAAAGCCCAGGCGAACCAGCCGCTAGGCGATCTCGCTTCCTTGCAGCAGGACATTCTCGATCGTGCGGCGCATAGCCGGGACGCCGTGGTTCGCGTGCGCGCTGAGGGACAGAAACAGCTCACGAAGATCGAGCGAGAACGTGACAAGGCGCGAGACGACCAGAAAGCGACCGAGGCCGGGCTCGTCAAGGAACGCGATGAAGCCCGTCAGGCTTTGGAGAGCGAACGCGCCCGACTGTCAAAAGAGCGCAATCGCGCCCGCGACGCGTTGGCGACGGAAAGCGCGCGCCTGTCCAAAGAGCGCGATGAAGCCCGCGACGTGCTCAAAGCCGAGCAGCAACGCCTATCCGCCGAGCGCGATGAAGCGCGCAACGCGCACTCCGCCGCTTCGAAGCGGGCCGATCAGCTCGACATGGCGTTGCAGGAAGAGCGTCGGGCCCATGAAAGCCTGAACCAGGACTTCAAGGCGCTGGAAAGCTCGGTCCACGCCTATCAGGACCAGGTCTCCGCTCTTGAAGACGAGCTCCGGCGGACCCAGGCGGATTATGTCGCTGCGGACGCCGAGCGACAGGCCTTGCGCGTCGAGGCCCTGCGTTTGCGAGCCATCGAGCAAAGCTCGATCTGGAAAGCGACCACCCCCTTGCGCGCCCTCATGGCGCGAATCCCGGGCGCGCGGAGCTTTGTCCGTCGCGGCTTGAAGGCGGTCTGGTGGACCATCACGGGCCAGCTGGGAGCGCGACTCAAGGCTCGCAAGGCAGCTGAGCTGGCGGCCCAGCTGGATGCCGGCCGGGCGGTGGAGGGCGGCAAGCCGACCCCGGGCGTGAAGAGCCCTATCCGGACGCTTAACGGCGTTCTCACCGAGGAGTTCGACGACGCTGCGAGCTATGTTCCCGAGCTGATCAGCCGCTATGAGCTGGCGTTTCAGTCCGAAGGCCAGGCGCCGATCAAGACCGTGGTGGGGGATGAAGCCGCCCGTAAGATGGCGGAACGCCTGGCGAAGATTGCGGCC
>MDTA01051214.1_pt1 | contig 20701 bp, 3 predicted proteins | sample 811151 | NCBI WGS metagenome assembly MDTA01 (sample SAMN05326648, study PRJNA326480) | marine metagenome | isolation source: seawater | place: Indian Ocean: South | collected 2010 | reverse complement strand
CGCCTACTCCGCCGCCACCATTAAAGAATGCTCTAGCTGCTGCTTCAGTACCGAAGTTAAATGAAGTTATTTGTGAAAGTGTGTTAGTCCATGCTGCTGTTCTTGTTTCACTGCCGTCTGTTGCCGCTGTTCTACTTGCTGGTGAAAATCTATTGTTCCAACAATCTTGAATGTTTAACATAGTGTTAGACCACGTTGCAGCTGTGATTGTATCACTGCTGGTTACGTCAGTACCTACACCAGTTCTAACAGTAACTCCTAAGAATGCACACATTGCCTGCACGTCATCTTGTAAGTCTTTGAAGCCGTTTGTACTTGATGCATCAACTACTTCACCTGCTGAAACTGAGCTAACTCCAGCGCCACCTTGGTCCCATCCATATGTGTTAGCCGCGGTATATGTTCCTAAAGTAACATCTTGTGCCCCAGACATCAACGCATTAATGTTTGTTCGCATGTTGTTGTAATCTGCGTCATCGATAACGTCACCAGTAACAACCTGTGTCATGGTTGTGCCGCCCGATAAACTTACTGTACTACCTGATGCCATTTGTATCTCCTACTAATATATAATTGTATTTATCTACTTGACTCCGATAACTGCTTCTATCATGCCTTGTTCGCCGTCATCTTTGTCTTCTAGTGCTCTACCAATTACTGCTTCTATAGGTGCTGTTGAATCTGCTACACCCCAAGCAACTCCTGGTACGTCACTAGAGATTAATCTTTCGCCTTTGCGGACTTTACCAATTACTTTTACAGGAACTCGCCCTTGTAATGCTACTGGTAATCCTTCTATATCGCTGTTCATTAAGTAAGCAGGGTCTGTTGAAATAACACCAAATACTTCTTCATCTGCATTTTCAGTAGTCATTGTTATTTCTGCTTCACCGCCTATTCTCACTACAGTGCCAGGCTCGTAGTCTGCGTCTGCTACATATTTCTCTGCCAAGTCAGCATACTTAGCAGTTGTTGATACACCACTAAACACACCACCTGTGATTGTTGCTGAGCCGTCACTTAATGTGGCTGCTTGTACTGTGCCACTTGCTGTGATGTTTGTTGCACCGCTAATAGCACCTGAAGATGCACTTAACGCACCGTCAGTTAATGTACCTGCTTGTACTGTACCACTAAATGTAGCATCACTACCGCTTGTGATATCACCACTTGAAATACTTAATGTACCGTCTGTAAATGTGTCTGCTTCTACAGTACCACCAAAGTTACCTGTTGTACCATTGAATACTACCGAAGATAATGTTCCTGTTGATGGAACATATGAAAGTCCTGTATCTGTTCTTGCATTTTCGTTACCAGTTGCAGTGTCAACAAAAACAGGAAAATGTGTTCCTGCATTAGTGTTAGTTGCTACTAATGTGATTTTTTCAGCAGTCGCTGCCGCCGCTTGTGAATCAACGTAACTTTTATTTGCAATATCATTTCCGTTGTTTGGTGAATTTGATATTGTACCTGTAGTAAGTGTTACATCATCAATGTCTGCACTTTCTAAGTTAGTTAACGAATCAACACCTCTAAAATCTAATGTACCGTTAACAGATACATTGTTTGCAAATATATTTTCAACAGGGTTGCTCGATGTACCTATGTTAACTGTGCCTACTATACTCAATGTCTCAGTAGAACCACCTGGGCTACCTAATGACATGTGATCAACGTGCAAGTCACCAAATCTGTTTGATGCATTACCTAATGCATAGTTTGTGCTTACTGTACCACTTGGAGTCCAATTTAATGTTCCTACATGAACAATGTCTGATGCTGGTATAATTGAACCTGTGTATATTGCATTTGCCTTGTCAGCCCATTCTGATTTATCTGATAATGCCACAGTGCTGTCTGTGTAATCAGCACGTAGATTCATACCTTTTGTAAATGTTGCTCCAAAACTGCTAACGTTTGATAATGTTGCGTAATGTGGGTCTGTAGGAGCAAGTGTAAATGCTCTGTCTGAGAACACTGCCATTACTGTTGCACCTGCACTATCGTGTGCAGCATCTGCTAATTCGCCTGGTAAACTTGAACCGTCACTTACATATTTAAGTGCTATTACCGGAATCATCTTAGCAGTTGATTCTGTGCTTTCTAAAAATAAAGTTTCAACTTTAGCACCGTAGTTGTTTGCAGCACCTGCTGCAGAAACATTACCTGAGTACTCGCTTGTTACTGTACCGCCCGGTAATACTGCATCTCTAAAAGTTGAACCATCGTAAACTTTTAATTTGTCATCTGTTGAATTAAAATACTGTGTACCTGCAACTAAATCTGAACTAATTTCTGCTGCCGCTACAGGAACTTTAGATACCCTGCTCCAGGTAGTACCATCGTATACACGCAAATTATCTTCTGATTTGTTGTACCATAGTTGACCTGTCAACGTGTAAGTTGGTGCAGGTGGTACATTACTTGCAAAGTTTTCTAAGTGTCGAACAGTATTTGTTACAATACTTTGACCGTAGTTTGTGGCGTTTCTACCAATAACAGTAAGAGACAGAGAACTACTATCTTTAGCCTCATCTGTTACACTTATTGTAACGCCGTCGTTTGTTGTTACTGAATACGCCATTTAATTTTCCTCGTTAACTCAATTGAACCCTAATTGTATAAATTATTTCTATCACCCTGTTTTGGCTTTTTTGTACTGGGTGAAAGATGACATGTGTAAGCATTTCTGAATTATCAAAGTCAGTTGCATTTGTAAACACACCCATTTCATCGAATATAAAATCTCCTGTGTTTGTTGTACTATTATCAAAAACGTCCTGGCCACTGGGTTCACTATATCCTAGAGTGACTGTCATTTTGATGTCTGTGTACGAAGCACCTGTGATAATTTCAATTTTATTTTCTTCATCTGCCTGCGAACCCTGTATGTCTTTATGGTAAGTTTTATTGTATAACGATGCTGATGCCTCGTATGCTTCACTTACTCTCGGAGATCTATAAATTACTTTACCTCCGCTACTGTCTACAGACGTTCCGCCATTACCAAATGCAATAAAATTAATGAATGAGTCAGCAGTGTTATTCAAGGCCTGTGCAACAATTCTTGCCATGTTGCCGTAATGAATAGCATTTCTTTTATTGATAAATTCTTCGCCTGTTTCTTTATCACGGATAATAATATGGCCGTTCATACTTAAACCTGCGTTATCAATTGTGCCGTTTTCCTCATTCATTTCTGCTTTCTTATCGTCTTTTTCGTTGCTATCTTGCATTGTACTTATTTATCACTTTTCATTATGTACCGTTATTAAATGCTGTCCCACCCTGTGCTATCCCACGCAACACTATCGAAGCCAATACTTGATACTAAATCGCCATGTAAGAATGCACCAATAGTAGGATCTATGGCTCTGTTGGTTCGATCTGCGAGTGATCTTGTTGTGCCATCTGCCTTTAACCAAACTGCTACGTCTGGGTCGCGGTCTGCAAATCCTGTTGAACCACCTTTGCTTTCAGGCATATTAAATACTTCTTCTGGTCCAGCACTAACTACACTAACTCCACTTGGATGGCTGATAAAAGTATTTCCTCTTACCGACTCATTGCCGTTGTATACATAAGCAGGTCCGTTTGGTATTGTTGTGCCTCTTGTGCCTCTTGTAATACCTTTCAGTTTATTGCCTGATATTCTATTATATTCAATTCGTTCACTGTTATCTAACCAAACTGCTGCAGGTATACCTGGAGTTGGCTGTGGTAACACACTTGGGTCTACCACTTCAATTTCTGTGTCCCAAGCATTTATTTCTCTAGAAGTTGTTGTTGAGGTTGAACCATCAGTTAAAATTCTCAAATATTCTGTGCCACCAAATAAATCTTGGTGTACAAGATATTCAACTGCTACAGCATCAACACCACTAGATATTGAAACGTCACCAGCATTAGATATTATGTTTGCTGTTATACCTGCTTTCTCAATAGTAAATGTTGTAGATGTTAAATTAGATATTGCATAATCACCATCCAATGAAGTAGCGGCACTACCTGCAATAGTTACAGTATTACCGTTGTTTAATAGTGGTGCTGCAATATCACTTGTTATGGTTATAATATTATTTGCATCACTGGTGCTAACACTATCAGCAATGTAAGGTCCTACACTTATTGAATCTACTACTGAACCGTTTGCATCAAAAGCATTTGGTTCTGTACGGACAGTCATCACTAAGTTTTCTAATGGGCTAAGATAAACAAGTTCTTCTGGTCTTTCTTCTCCATATAGCAAGTGGTTAAATGTCCAACCGTCAAAGCCGTCATAAGTAACACCAACTTCTCTGTAAGTGCTATCACCTTTAAATATACCTTCAAAGTTTTGAACGTTTATAAACTCGTCCCAGTTATCTCCAAAACCCTCTGTTGCATCAAAAGGTGTAGTGTCATATCCATATGCTGTTTGTAAATCTAAAGAATCACTTCCTGCTACCACTCTTGTAAACACGTTTGCATCAAACTCTTCACCTTGCCATGTGCCGCCAACTTTTTGTTTAACCATTGTTAGTGTTGCATTTAAAGCACCAGCGGCTACTGCTATACCAAGTTGTGAACCATTTTCAACAATGCTTGTATTACTGCTTGAATTTGTTCCAAAATAATTGTCAATGTCAACGTTAAACTGTGATCTAACTTCAGGATCAAACTTAAATATTCGCGAACTTGCTGTGTAACTGTTGGTTGCAGTATTGCTTACTGTTTCTGTAGTGGCTGAATTAATATTAGCCATCATATCACCAATACTCACACTGTATGCTTTTGCCACAACATTATGATCTGTTTCTGCAAGCCTCCAATCAACTCTGTCAAATATTAAACTAACATTGCCTGCTCTTACAGGAACATTTGCTTTATCCCACTCTGTTTGTCCACTTACAAATCCACCGTATGCCTTTGCGTAATCATCATTGTTTGACGCAATTTCTCCATCTGGCGCAAAGTTAAAGTCTAGTGTTCTAATTTCACCTGTATTGCTGTCAGCAAAAGGAGGAATATCAAAATCACTTAACATTTGATCTTTGATGTGTTCCATAGGAGGACGTTTACCGTCTTTATATTCTCTAATTTTTGCAGAGTAAGGTTTAACTTCATTCAAATATTCAATTACACTGTCAAAATTATCTGGCTTATATCCTACACGTTGTACTAGGTCTTCTTCCTCTTTTTCGATATAAACATATGAAGTTTTAAATGCCCAATCAAGTTCTTGTTGTTCGCCGAGTGCGTACTTCAGTAATTCAAAGAATACTTTGTTAAAGTTTTCAGAACCTTCAAATATATTGTCTTTTAATACATACAAAAATTCTCTTAGTTCAGATTGCATCGAAGGATCTAAGGCATAACTGTATACGTCATCTTTGATTCTGACTGTTTCGTTTTCTATTGCAATTTGTTTGAAACTGTTTTGTTTTGCTTCAAACATCCATAATTGATATCTATCAGATTGTGATGCACGAACCATAACGATTGTGCCATCGGCAACATTTGATAATGCGTCTAACTCTCTAACACTCGAAACTGTGAATGATGCTTTGTATGTATTATCATATCTAATCTTTTCGTTGGTGCTACCATCTATACGTTTTACTGCATACCAATTAACTGTTTCTACAATGTTCATACTGGACATGCTTGATTGCCATGTAGTATTCAGTGTATTTAACTTGACATCTGCAAGTATTTCGTTTACAATATACTGTAAGGCACGTCTTGCTTGTCGTGGATATTTGAACATTATTTGTCGTGGACGGAATTGTATTCCGTAACGTTCTACATCACTAAGATTGTCTGCTGGTACAATATTGCCAGCCGCATCTATTTCTGTTAAACTGTCAATTAATTTATTTGCTAAGTCGTCTGGTATATCGCTGTTATTATCATCTTCGCGTAACAGTTTAAATGATGTATGCTTCAAACCAATTGGATTCAAGTTTCTACTTAAATTAATTTGAATATTTTGTTCGTCTTCACGCAATGTTTTTGTTAAGTTGCTCATAACAAAACTTGCAATGTTTTGCGAAGTTTGTGTACCAGCACTGATGAAACTCACAGTGTTAATACCCTGTCCTATAGGATCTGCAAGATATTTTGCTAAATCAAATGTGCTGAACTTACGTTTTGCTAATGTGGCTGCTTGATTGCTTACTTCTCTAACATTTTGTACCCAGAAGTAATAGCAGTTAACATAAGTACCTGTTGAAGGATCTATAGTACGTTCTGTGATAAATTCACTAATGTTTTTAGGTGTACCTGTTCCTTGATATTCTGCTGGAGGTACTTTGCTTTCTACCCATTCAAATAATGCAATAGAACTACCTGGGAATGATTTACCCCAATTTAACCAACGCTCTTTGTTTGTTCCTTGTTCGTACCAGTAGTAACGTATACCGCTTGTGTTCCACCATACTTGTCCAACTTGTTCTGGTCCGAATACAGCACGTCTGCTTGTATACACAACAGGATCGTTCTCACTAAAATATTTTATTTCTGCATCAACAAATGCTGGGAATACACCTTTGAATGGATCCCACATATCGTAATCAAAATCTTTTTCACCTGTTTCATTATCATACACAATAGTATTTTTAATAAATGTAGGATCAACTAGTGGCACTTGAGAACGTTTTAACGCACCATCTTCATAATACACCCACTTGCCTGTGCCATCATCATCGATCCATACTTGATCAAATGCTTCTTTAGTAGCAGGAATATTTGCAGTAACAAAATTTGAATTTGCCAGTGCTATATCTGATTCTTTGTTATAACGTTGACTTTCTAAATATAATACTCTACAATCTCTTGCGGCTCTGTCTGCTTCAACTGATGAGCCATCTAAGTTTCTTAATTCATATTGGAATAGGTCGCCAACGTACACTACGTTTGCATTACCTAATATTGAACTTCCATCACTTGCAAAGCCACCTAAGTTCACACCATATATAGCCATTACTTCTTCTGGTAAACTGTATCCAGAAGTGCCATCATCTCCAAAACCAAGGCCTCCACCGCCTAGTCCGGAATCACCGTCAATGAGATCTCTTAAACCATCTCTGCCAGGGTCTTCTTCGAGGCTAGTAGCATCTGTATCATTTGTACTGGTTGCATCAACTGCAACAAGTTCTGTAATATCTGGGTTGTAGTCTCCAGGTGGTAATCCTAGTTTATCTAGGAAGCCAGGTGTGAGTTCATCGAACTCAACTCCATCATATGGAGGAGCATTCAACACTAATTCACCTATATCTGGGTTGATTGGGTTTACTGAGAAATTTATATCATCTGGGTCATAACCAGCATTTCTCAAACCATTATTCAACTGATTTGCTAAATGTTCGACATAAGGTACTTCTATTGTTATTGGGTCTACGCCAAGTTTGCTTCTAACATCTGCTCTTTCTGAACAATCTGGTATTTCTCTTGCTGTTAAAAATACTCTAGCACCAGTACCAAATGTTTCACCGCTATGTGGATTACTGTATTGTCCATACTCTCCTTCTATTGGATCATAATTACCAGGAGCAGGGAGTTCCTCGCCTGTTATAGGATCAAATTGTCCTAATCCACTTGAGAATTTTGGAGGGAATTCACCTGTATGTCTATCGCCTAACAGTATGTGATCGTATTCTAGTGGTATACCAGTTGCTAAGTCTGATGGGAATTCTTTGTATATTCCTCTATCAATAATCTGTAAACCTAAAATAGCACCGTCAGTATCTACTGCTGAGACTTTAAATTTAGCAGGACGTTCTGGCATACCTGCTGTATCATGTACTTTACCATCTGCACCTAAGGATTGTGTTTTAATAATTGGTCTAATTTTTGCAGGTATTTTTTGTCCAAACTCTGGCATACCAGAACCTGCATCTACGATTCTGATCTTAGGTGGATTTGCAGGATCGTATCCATTACCCATATTTTTAATAGGAATACGAGTAATTTGTCCTTGATCGTTTACAATAGGCGTTCCTGCTTCTGCTTGGGCACCTGGTGTTGTACCATCTCCGATAAACACGTGAATATTTGCTGCATCATCACCTGTAGAATAAAACATTCCAGGTATTTCAACACATAATTCAACAATGCCACCGAAAGGTGATGCTACAGGTGTACCGCCTACTACTCTCAGTCTATCTCCAACGGAGTAACCTTTACCACCAGTGTGATTTGTTTGTTGCACATATGGAGGTGTTAGAGTATTTGTTAGTCCTGTGCTTCTTGTTATTGTGTTTGCATTCGCTGTTGTGTTAGTATTAACAGTGACCGATGTTGTGCCTGCAACGTGTGTTCCCGTTGTATGAGAAGTTACAGGTGCTCCTTCTGAAATTACTGTGCTGTTACCAGGTGTTAGTATCGAAGGCGTGGTTACATCAACTAATGAGAAGTTTTTAACAACGTGGAAGTCTAATACTTCTTTGTATGTTCCTCCTCTACAACCATCTCTGATTGTTAGTGGAACATTACCACAAGCATCTATTGTTACTTCAGCACCGGATGAGCCAGTACCTGGAGTTGCTGTATATCCGAATCCTCCAGAACATTCAAATTCTTTAAGTGTTGCGGCAGGGCTACCTTGTATGGTGATTGTTTGATTATTAATAATAACTTGATCACCGGGTGTTGCTCCTGCAACATCTGCTTCTGTAATTTTGATCTGTGGCCCTGGTCTGTATAAGTCACAGATTGCTCTAGGACCAGCATCTTCATATCTATCGTTAATTTTAATTTTTGGTGTAATTGTGATAATAGGTCTATTAGTATATGCAACATCTGGATCGAGAGGTGCATCTTCACTAGGCACAGTTTCTCCAGGTGTTAGAGTATCACTGAATATACTACCTGCTAATGCTTGATTTGATAGTGTTTGAATTGTGCCGTCAACAACTGGATTACCAGGAATAACATTTGGCCCTGCTCCTGCTAAAGTTGTAACTGATCTTGTTCCGTCAGCACCTGCTTGATTATATTCACTGCCGGCTGTATTAAAGCCATCAAAATTGTCTACACCTGGAACACTAATAGAATGATATGAATAACCATCACTTGCAATCTTTAGTATTTGATTATCAACTAAATCATTGCCCCAATATTTAGAATTACCAAAAGTTTCGTTGCCTGGTACTAATGCTATGTCTACTCCTCTAATAGCACGTTGTACAAAAGGTATTGGTGCTGGCATAGGTGCTGCAAGTGGTATTACTCTGCCGCCGGTTACACGTTGTTGTGTAACGTTTACATAACGTCCATCTTCGAGAGGTTGTAGTCTACCAACGTTTTGGGGGTTAACTGTTTTAACATTTTTCTTAAATATGCTAGGCATGTGCGTATAGCCTGCCATAGGTGCTAAACTAAACCCACCAAAGTTGTGTGAGAAAGTTGGTCCTGGTCCACCATACTTGTGCCAACTGTTACCACCACCGCCTGTCGCAGCAGGATTCACAGTTGTGTTTACTTTGCTCTTGGTAGTTGCATTGCCAGTAGGATTATATATTGGTGTACTCTTTGAATTTCCACGTCTGCCGCCTCTACCACTATTTCTAGTATTGCTATTGTTACCACCGGTACCGCCTGCTACTCCGCCAGTTCCAGGAGGAGTTGTAAGTTTTCCAGGATCTGTAAATGTCGGATAACAAATAACATATCTATAAACACTACTTCTTTTTTCTACATCAACTCTTAGATGTTCTCCTTTAGTAGGATCAAAATCAAACTCTAATACACCACAGAAAGTTATACTATTTGTAAATGCACCAGAGCCTCCTCTTTGGAAATTTTGTACAGAACCACCATATATGTGATGTCCTGCAAGACCTCTTTGATCCATCAGCATTTGTTTTTCTGCTGCTGTTGCTACTCTTAAACTAGCATCACCTGTAGAACCACGTCTTGTACCAGCGGTGTTATGTCTCGACGTGTGCTGGAACACTTCTAATGCATCGTGTGCGGCATCCATATCTATGATCATTTTAACCTTGCCTGCTGGTTCAATTTTGTAGAACCATTGATCGTCTACACCTCTACTGTTAGTTGATTGTGTTACTAATTCACACTTTTCAAATACTGGAGGATTTGGTGGTATAGCAGGTTTTTCACCAACATTTATCTTTACTATTCCTTCATCGAACAGTACCGGAGTTGGTGGATTTGTTGTAGGAGGTACGTCTTTAATTCTAAATTTAAAAAAGTCTTGAGATTTTTGAAAACCATTCTCAGGTGTATAAGTGAACGAACCGTCCGCTTGTAAATTTGTTAGTGTACCATGCTGTGGCTGTACTGTAATTGCGGTACTAACATCTCCGCCACTAATGTCTAACTCTATAGGATGCCCATCTGGGTCGTACACCGTAGTAGGAAATGCAGTCAACATGTTTCCTGATATTGCTGTTTCAAATGCTGTTGTAAGAGTTTGATCCAAAGCAACAGGTGGATCATTAGGTGGAATAGGAGGCTGTGCTACAATTAATTCTCCACAATTCCTTGGCGCCGCAGTTCCTAACACTGCTCCATTTAAAACAGGAGCACCTAAGTTGTTTGTCATTCCTGCACCACCACCGCTTGTAACAGTAGGAATATTTGCACCATTATTAGAGTTACTAGAACTATTGTTGTTATTGTTATTGCTACCAGTGCCGCTGCCGAGTCCTAACGTTGTATTCAATAAATTAACAAACAATGTATTTGTATTGCTTGTAGTATTGTTTATCACACCGTTAGGAAATTGAGGAGTATAATTTTGTGCTCCTTGAGCAACCAGATTCAGTGCTGGTTGAGGATTAAATGGAGATACATTTTGTGTTGTGGTAGATTTACCTGCCACAACACCTGGTCCTAACTTCCCTCTGCCTGCCTTAACTTTCTTAACAGCCGGTGCGCCGTTCTTTAATTTATTGAATCCTTTTTTGGTGTTTACACTTTTGCTTACCGATATTGCACCTGTTCCTGTAAGATTCTTTGTGCTTACACCATTAAAATTAGTTACATAAGGAGTTGTACCTTTAGTCTGTAATGGCGTAGTACCTGATTTTTTGTTGTAAGGTTTATTCAACATTGGTACACGCATCTGGAAACTACCTCGATGCGTAACAAAGCCACGTCTTAAATCTATTCCTCTGTTCAGAGATTCAATCATTCCCTCTAAACTAGTGATATTATCGATCTTTAAGTTTGAATTATTTAATGAAATAACATCATGATCTAACGTTGTAACAACTGCTGTATTAGCAGTCATGCTTGTAGTTTGATCATCGTATGGAACACCTCTAACAATAATTTCGTTACCTCTAGGAGGTAGTATCACAGTGTATACTTGGTTGTAATATTCAAGTCCTGTTTGATGCAATGCAATTTTTTTGCCTTTATAATCTGAAGCAATTCCATGATCTCTTTGTGTAACAATTTTAATTTGCGATGTAAGTATATTACCTGATGTAACACCACTTTGTATGAACGGTGTGTCAATGCAGAAAGTGTTTGCACTTGCCATTTCAACTTGATATAAACCACTGTAATTACCTGCTACAATTCTAATTTGATCTCCTGAACTGTATCCGTGGTCTGTAGATGTAATTTGTGTTCTGCCAAAATACTCAACTGATACGTTAGGAGGAGTAATGTTTCCACTTAATCCTGCTTGAGTAAATGTAAATGTACTATCAGTTACACTGATATTAGATACTGAATATGTTTGACCAAATATTAATTGTTCATCTACTGTGATGTTTGATGTATTAAATCTAACAAGAGGATTAACATCATCATTAAGTAAAGAAGCATCTGCATAGACTTTTACAGTATCGTTACCAATAGGCTCTAGTAAAGCAGAAGCAATTCTGCTTACGCCTGGTTCAATATTTGTAATTGGTTTAAGTACTCTCGGACCAATACTGCTAATAAATTCTTCTGTCATTGCAACAGGTGTAATGTTGCTTAATCTTACTTGTTTGTTGTTTACTACTTCTTCATTGACCCAAACAACAAACTTATCACTTACTACTGCATCTTTAACTGCAATATGGTAATCAAGGAATCTCCCTAAGTCTGTATTACCAATTTGATTGCTGTCTGTATAATCAAACAGAGACACGTTTGCATACAAATATGCTGTGGCGTCGTCGCCTTCCATCTCAATAAAACTTATATCTGTGTCTGCTTCTTTGAATTTGTATACATTCCATTCTTTGTTATCGCTAACAGCAACGTGTACAGTACTATTATTGTCTGGCTGTATTAGGAAATCATCTCTGAACATGTCAGCAATACTAGGAATATCAAATGCACTAAAATCAACATTAGAACTATTCACATAACCTGCGTTAGGTATGCTGGTAAATCTATCGCTAGTCATTCCTGTATAACTAACGTTAGACGTTGTAGGCCATAAATTTTGTTCTCTTACTCCAATTGGCTTTTTGAGGAAACGACTTGAATCATCTATATCAATTAATATTGTGTCATCTTCTTTAACGTCTGGTGTTATGTCAAATAATCTTTCAGACTTTGTGATAATTGCAATATCATCTGATGTTGATACTCTTATGTTAAGTTTTGCACCTGGTAAATCGCCAGTGTAATTTGTTTTGAATTCTACTGTTGGATTTTCTATAACATATATGTTTGCACCTGACTGCAATCTGTTACCAGGAAGTTTTTCAACGTTATGAATAATCAGTTGATTAGTTGTTAAAGTATACTTTTGATCTCCAACTATGTTTATTAGTTCTGTACCATTTACAAAAACATGTGCGTGACTGTAAGTTAAATTGTTTTCTTTAACAATATTATTAGCATCTATTGTTGTTGCTAATGGTACAACAACATTTCCTGAATTAACAAATTGATCGTCATCGGATGTGTCTGCGTTTTGACTTGTGCCAACATTAAATGGTATTGCTTGTCTAGAACCTGCATCGTAGTCCCAAAAAGAACTAGACACCGATACATCATTAACACTTACAGAAATATCACTTGGTGTTGTTGCTCCTGTGCCTGTGCTAGGATGATTATCAACACTTGCAATGTTAAAACGTTGCTTAGGTTGATAGTTGCCTGCTACTATGTTTAAGTTAGCAAGTGCGGCTCCGCCTAGTGTAAAGTCTGCACCTGTTAGTGTTAACACTGTTGATGAATCTGGATTAGTAATAAAACTTGCTGTTACACTTGAATTAACACTTGAATCATTGTTGATTGCAGTAACAACATTAGACATAACTGTTGCACTATTTAAGTTAACTGCTGTTCCATCTATAGTTATGGAGCCTAAAGAATTAATATTTGCACCAGGGACTGATATTGTGCTGGTTGCAATAGGTGTATTGAAAACTGTATTCACATTTGAAATACTTGTATTACCTGCAATGACAGTAAGTCTTACAGGTTGTTCGTAACCAGAACCTGCGTTAGTAATATTGATTGCTTTTAGTACGCCGTTAGTTTCTAACTCAGCAACTGCTGTTGCCTGTACAGCAGGTGTACCCGAAGGAGGTGCTATTTCTACTGTTGGTGCTGAATGATACTTATGTTTAGTTTGTATAAGTTTTACTTTGTCAATAACACCTGTAGTATCTTCTGGAAATACAAGTGTAATCATTTGAGGATCGTTTCGAACGTCACTCTTTTCTAATTTTAATTCTATGGTTTGATCATTTTCTAAATCACCAAAATCTCCTACTTTGAGAGCCCACTCATCATAGACTTTCATTTCGCCTTGTACGATATTACTACTCTTAGAAATTTTACCTAAACTTGACGCAGTACCTTTGCTCTGCAACATACCCTTGTAAAATTCAAATTGTTCATCGTCTTCGATTTCAAGGTTGTTTAAATATTCTCTTTCTTGATATCCAAACAATCCACGAGCCTGTTCATATAATTGTTTTTCAACTGGTACAAAACCTAGTTCATGATAACGGCCTAAACTTTGTGCCATATTATCTAAGTTAGGTCTCAATTCATCATTTTGAATTATAAATCCTTCAGTACTGAATAGTCCACTCCAGTTAGCAGTTTTCTTACCTTTAATCTTTAATCTTGACTGAGAGTGATTATGTACAGTGTCAAATAATACATCATTGAAATCTGTTACATTATCAAATACCAATGCATGTTCAATTTCTTTAGTAAATAAAAGTGCACCATAGATTTGCAATCCTTCTGGCGGTGCAACTTCAATTCTATTTCCTTCTCTAACAATTTCACATTCTTTTGGATTTATTGCTTTACCATCTTGATCTAATAATGTAAACTGATTTTTATCTGTTCTATTAATACCAGCAATCATTCCACTAGTGCTGTTGAATACTACTTTGTTTGCCAGAGGACTTAGATCAAGTGTATTGTTAGTTTCCCAGCCACCTGCTACCCAGAATAAAAATTGTCTTACAACATAGTTCCAATTTCTGACATCATTAATACTGTTATCAAAGTCACCAAAGTCATAGCCAATGCTTTCTTGATAAGCACCCATGCCTACAATTAAGTTTACAACTTCTTGGTATGAAGTAAATTCTGTTTGATAATCTACTCTGTCAACATAAGGTAAGTCATCTAAAAACAGTGTTGCTCTAATTGCGTCTTTTTGTGGCAGACTGGGTAACCTAGTCCATAGACTTGACATAAATGATTCACTGCTAGGAATAAGTGTTGGTGCTCTGTAATAACTATTATTGTAACTTACAATAGTTTCTTTTGGATAACTTGTATTTGGTTGCCACACAATATAGTCTGATGCTTCGCCACCTACTTCAACTAAACTAGTATTGCCTACTAAATTTCTTCTTAATACATTGAAGTAACCAAAGTTTTTATCAAATCCTCTGACTTTATAACCGCTGGCTGTTTTTTGTATGCTTAAACCTGTATAATAGTTTCTTGTTTTATATGGCGAGCTATGTACTACAACTTCAAGGTTTTCATTAGGTATAACTAAACTTTGTGAAGTTGTTGTAAGACTTGTTTGGTCTGCTCTAACTGATAAAGTATCTTTATCTGTAAAGCCAGCCATTCTGTGTGCCAACTTAATATTAAGTTTTCTTAGTTTATCTGCATAATCTGTTGTTGTATTAAGATCTTGATGAGTCAACCAACTGTGAATAAATTGGGTGTAACCAACATTAATAACACTCTTTCCGTTGCTGTCTATAGCACCGTGTATACAAAAATGATCTGGGTCTGTAAAACTAAATGGCTCTCTACTTGTAGTATTAATTATTTTAAACTTGTCTAATACGGGTGTTGTAATCCTTGTTGGGTCAGAAAATGATGTAACAAACTTTCCAGGTTTGGATAAGAACAACGCCTCCACTACGGCAAAAGGATAACCACAACTATACTTCCACGCATTTTCTACTGGTGCACCATCTCCGAATCTCCACACATTATCCACAGTATCATCTGTTGTTGCTGTAACTAGCAATGAACTAGACACCGCAACTAACGGACCTGTGTCTGTAACTGTACCTAAATTGTTTTTAACAGGCTCTACTGGTAGTGAAAAATATTTTCCCTGATAGGTGTTTGTGGTATCCTCTGTTCCGCCAATACAATATGGGAACATAGGATCACCGTTATCATCTACTGTAGCGACGTAAAAATAAATTGGTGTTGATGGACTGTCTGGTGTAACACCAAAACGCATGTTGTACTCTGCAGCTTTTGGAAATGCTGGAGTACCTGTTTCTCCTGCAAAGGTTGATGCATCAGTAGGACTAAATGTAAAGTCTTGAACAAACTCTCCTGTAAAGTTTCCTCCCGGTCCATCAGGTCTGCTGCCTTGTCTTAATTTAAAACAACTCTTTATTTTTCGGATACTGTTGTCTACAAGTTGTCCAGCATTATCATATTCAGAATAACCATAAGGGCCATATATTGGTAATCCATCTAAAGACCATCCTACTATGGGAGAGTGTTCTGTTGTGCTCCATTCTGCTAAACCTGCATGTTCAGGTTCAATAAAGTATGTGCCGTGTACTGGTACATTGTTTCTAAAAGTATTTGAATCGTAATACGTTCCTTCATTGTTCCAACTAGATACATTAGCAGGATTTAATATAGGCGTTCCTGTTACTGTAAGACCAATTGTATTACTTGGCAACGGTGTAGGAGTTTCTACAATAACACTTGCTTCTTGTGTTAGGTTAGTAAATTTATAGTTGTATATTTGATAATTTTTATTGTTAATGCTATCTTCGACAAAAACAAATGGAGTAGTAAATCCATCGAACCCTTCTGTAAAACCACTACCATTTATATTGCCTGCAATCAACCCATCGTAATCCCAATATGTTCCTGCTTGTGGCGCAGCATTAGCATCAAATAATACTCTTGCAGCGTCAGAAGAACCGTAACTTAATGATATACCATTTGGTAAATTGTTATTTCCTTTTACATCTCTAAATGTATCTGTTACATCTTGCTCGGCTAATCTTCTATTAGCATACTGTTCTACGTTTTGTGTAGAACCAGTATTTGTAATTTTTCCAGGCGGCAATAAGTTTGCATTTTCGTCAACTGGTACTAAATCTGATAAACCAGGTCTTGCCCAAATATTTTCATTTAAGTATTCACCTGTTGTGTAATTTTCTCTTGGGCCTTGTCTAATAATACCTTTTTCTAGGTCTTCCCACATGGCAAAATTTTTCCATCCATAATTTGTACCATACTGTGAATCCCACCATGCAGGCTCTTCTATAAAGCCTAACATTTCCCATGGGTGCGTATGAGGTCTTACTGTATCGTAGTAGTATTCAAACCAGCCTCTCCAGTGCCCAGGTAAATCTTCTCTGCCTCTGTAGTTCCATGTCCATGTATTTGTTGCATCAAAAAATTCGTTTGTTACGTGATCAACTTTGTTTGCGCCTATCCAGTTAGTAAAACTGTTTCTTAATAAGTCGTTGTATTCTCTACTTGAGAAGTTGCCAGTTCTAAAATATCCTGAACGCACATCACCTACATTCAGTCTTGGAAGACTATTTGACTCTCTGAATTGTTGTATACTAGTGTTGTATAATCTTTTTTCAAATTCTAATAAGATATCATCAACTACAGTTCCTGTTAATGCTGTTCTGCTTCCGTCGTGTCCAACCAATAATTGTTGTGGTGTTTGAAAACTATTATCTGTTTCAATGCACGGTGTAAACAACGGATACAAACCCATTGTACTTGGAGTTGCTGGACACTCTGCACTATCTCTGTCTATGTTGTACAATTTTGCAGTAATAGTATCACCTAATCCTACTGTTCTTGTTACATCAATAGTTATAGGGTTGGTACTAGAAAGTGTATAATCTTTTCCTATGGTCAATAATTCTTGTGTTCCAGTGAGAGCATCTTTCCAGTAAACTAGCAAACTGTTTTCAAGAGTACTTAGATCTGCATAGTTAGTCATTGTGTATGATGAAATTGTTAAATCACCTACATCAAACATTTCTTCTTTGTAATTATCGCCGAACGGTAATACATAAGTTGTACCAAAAACATCTTTGCCAACACTGAATGATATGAGATTACGCAATACTCTTTCGAGAATATATTCGCTCGATAAATTTTCTACATCAAAATCATTAAAATATTTTGTTATTTCATTTATTAATCTTGTTCGATACTTTTCATATTCTCTTGCTGAAAAACGTATACTATCAACAAAGTTGTGAGGCTGATCATCTAGCAAGTAAGCTGCAAGTATAACATCTTGATCAGTTTGTATAATATCTTTAGCATGTTTTAAATCTTTTGCACTGTTAGAAAAATTATTAGAACCTAATGGATCTCCCAAAAAGCCATCTTGTCTTTCAATATAACGTTTAAAGTGTGACAGATACTGAGGCTCTGCAACTAATTCAATTTCTTCGTTGAATGGATTAGTTTTCCAACTTATAGGAATCTCATATCGACTATCTGATATTTTTGTAATGCCCGTGTCACTTGTTACTTCAACATCAATTACGTCAGCCTTGTTAAATGTAAAACTATTAAATTTAATTGAACTAGGCGCTTCATAAGTATAATCTGTTACAATAGCACCATTTACTTTAACCAGTATGTCATATCCACTTGATGTAATAGTACTTGCATTAGGTACAGCACCAATATTGTATATTAGAGTTTCATCGTCAAGCTCATCTCTACCAATGTAATGTGTTGTAATAATTTTTTGTTCGTTGTTGTCACCACTAAGTTTCCAATAAGAATGATACTCTGGTGTATCTTTTAGTAACTTATAATAGTAACTGCCTAGCACAGACTTGTTTGTTGTCGCACCAAACGATCTATACTCTACAGTATTGGTTCGTATAAAGTTTTCAAATGTTATTTCACTGACTGCTTTATATGGAGTATACGTTAATGGGAAACCTAATTCAGCATCAGGTGTGCCTGTTCCTACTTTGTAGCCAAATATTTTACTGCCTTCGAATGTGCTGTTATTGTATAAGCCTGTGTCATCAAGCCTATTACCTGCATCATCGTAAAGCACAAACAGAGGAGTTTGGTTTGTCTGGACTTTCTTTTGCCCTTGTAAAAATTTTGAACCATTGTAATAATAGTCTGCACCTTCAAACACATTACCTTTAGAAATTACTACTGTTTGACCTTGTGCAATTTCAATCGAACTTGTTGGCACTAATGATATGTTTACCCCAACACCTTCTACCCTATATAAAAATTTATTATTAGTATCGCTTTCGTTTGGGAAAAATAATATGTCTCCATCATCTAATGTTCTTGTATCAATGGTTACGCCTGTAACACCTTCGACGTCTGCTTTTGTCAATGACGTAACTGCTAAGTCTGCAATACCATAATTACTTGTACCATGGTTGTACATTTCAAGGTCTTTGTTAAATTCAATGATAGGTCTTTTACCGCGGTACTCTCTAGATGGTAATTCATCTCCTGCATCTATAAAATTATTTCTGTGATGCCAGTGATTAACACGACTCCATGCTGTAGCATTTTCTGCACCTCTTTCGATTACAATGTAATCCTTTTTATCTACATTACTACCGCCATATAAAGTAGCATCTGTTAATTCTTTTTCTACAAAGTAAATGCTTTCGCCTACACCACCAACAATATATTCAACACCTGCTTTGTGTATGCTAGTTGTAGATGCATTAGTGGGTATTACAGTACCGTTGTCAGCAAACATAACAACCATGCCATTTCGTAAGGTTGTGTTGCCATATGTAAATGTTTTCTTACCTATAACATCAACATCAAGATTCAAAGGCTTGTCTAATGTTGCTGTAATTGTAATTCTTGTAGGGCCTGTTGGGTGCCAGTAGTATTCTTGGAAATTTATAAATTTGTCAATGTCAATAGGTGGCATAAACACTCTATAACGACTGCCAAATATTCTATTGTGATTTGTTGTTGTTACACCGTAAACATTCAGTGTATCTATGAACTCGTCATAGAACATTAAGTTTTCACTTTCGCCAGTTAAAGGATTTAAGTTGTTTACTGCAGGTACAAGATTATACTGTTTTCTATCAGCAGTGTTCTCCTCAATGAAAGCACCTGATACTCCTGCATCATCTCCAGTCTTTTTGCCAATAAAGCCATTTACAGGCGTAATATTAGCCTCACTGTACAACTGCTCTACTGTGGCTTCAAAAAAGTTTTTGATAGCCTTTGTTTGCAGGACTACAGGTAACTGATTAACAATTTTGTCTGCCATGCTTAATTTTACCTATCAGCTCTTAATGTCTGAGAACTTATCTTCTCTACTATTTCTATATCAGTAACTTTTGCAGTATTCAAGAATAACTCATGTGGGTCTGCTTTAATTTGGAATAAGTCTCCAAAACTGCCACCACTGTTTTTAGGTATTATCACAATACTGCCTATGCTACTACCTAAACGTTGATGAACATAACTGCTCAATTCTGTAAAATAGAAAGTCTCTCCAAACTCCCAATTATCAACAGCGAAGTATGCATTAAACGCATTAATAACTTTACTTCTTATTTCATTATCACTTATTGTGGTTCCTGGTAATTTTACAATTCTAAATTTTGCTTGGCATGCCGCTTCTGCATCATCACCAAACAATAGTTTAAATTCGGCACTCTTAAATACCAACGAATCACTTACGTTTTTAAATTCGTTCAACTTTTTAAATTCTGTGCTAAGTTGAGCTGGTGTAGGTGATAGCGGATATTCTGTACCAGGTACATTTTTATATTTTTGAACTTCTTCATAATATGAATTTGTTAATACCAACATTTCCACAACATTACTAATGCTAGGATCTATTCTAACATCCTTGGGTGCAACGTGTTTCCATTTAAAAATTACATCATCCTCTTCTATCAATGCAGTGTTTTGTCCTGCTGCTCTACCATTTCTAACATAACAATCTGATGTTTCTACTGGCGTTGCAAGATTACCTGCACTGTTGGGAACCATTTGATATACTACATCGTTGGTGTAATCATAAATTTTTAATCCTCGAACATTGTCTATGCCTTGTGGTGAAGAAGCATTTGATATCATAGATATATCTTTAATGATCAATACTTTTGTTGTACTAATTGTTGTAGCATCAGGCAAACCGCCTGGCTTCATTGTATCTCCAGCATAATCAAATACAACTTCAGTTTCGTTTCTAAAGTCTGCAATGTTACCTGAAAGAGGTCTATCATATGAGTATCCATCAAAGTCTGAATACTTCTCAAAGAATATTAAATTT
>MDTA01051931.1_pt1 | contig 20702 bp, 19 predicted proteins | sample 811151 | NCBI WGS metagenome assembly MDTA01 (sample SAMN05326648, study PRJNA326480) | marine metagenome | isolation source: seawater | place: Indian Ocean: South | collected 2010 | reverse complement strand
CAAAAGTAGCCGATATGGAGACAGCCTCTGTAGAGGAAATGGCTCAATCAGAAAGAATTCTGATTATTTGTAGTACTTGGGGTGAAGGAGATATGCCCGATGCTGCTGAAGCATTGTGGGATTCAATCAGTGCAGAAAGCGCTCCAAGAATGGAAAATACACATTTTTCTGTTTGCGCATTAGGAGATACAAGTTACGAATTCTTCTGTCAATCTGGCATAGATTGGGATAATCGATTGGAAGAATTAGGTGCTAAGAGAGTATTTCCTAGAAAAGATTGTGATGTTGATTTTGATGAACCTTATGCAGAATGGGCAAATGGAGCACTTCCTGCAATTTCTGCTGTCGTTGGAGTATCTGTTCCTGAACCAGAAAAAGAAGTTGATGCTGTAGAGGAAGTTTCTGTTAAAATAGAAGCGAATATCCCTGAGGAAAAAATCAATACTGAAAAGGAAGTTAAAACAAAAGAAAAAGATTCTAAGTGGAGTATGAAAAATCCATACATGACTACTATAAGTGAAAAAGACATATTAAACGGGCCTGGCGCAACAAAAGAAACTCGTCACGTAAGTATACTGTTAGGAGACAGTGGACTAACTTACAGAGCAGGAGATGCTATAGGTATCATACCCGAAAACCCTGAAAGTACGGTGAATTCATTAATTGAATTACTAGGTTTTGATCCAGAACAAGAAGTTGAGTCTCATTCAGGTACTGTTACACTTTATGATGCTTTGAAGAAAGATTATGAAATTCACAGATTAAACAAAAAATTCGTTAAAGCAATGCCAGAACTAGTTTCCGGAGGTTCTGAAACCACGATAGAAATTAAATTAGTAAGAAGTGAAAGAGCAAATGTAAGAAATGGCTCAAGTTTTGCTTGGGAATTAAAGCATAAAACAGAAACATTACCTAAAAATTATCCAATTCAAAGTACGAATAACCCCTCGGCTAGGGCTGAAGAAATTTCAAAAGACAATGATACTATTGAAGATTATATTTGGTCCAGAGATTATGTTGATGCACTTGAACAATTTCCCTCTTTGAAATTTGATAAGCCTGAAAAATTCTTGTCATATCTAGATAAATTGAAAGGTAGATTGTATTCTATTGCCTCATCACCCGATGCTCACCCAGGGGAGGTACAATTAACAATTGCAATTGTAAGATATAATCACCATGATCGAGATCGTGCAGGACTTTGTACTGGATATCTGGCAGATGAAGTTGAGGTAGGAGATACACAATTTGGAGTCTATATGTCTCCAACCAAATCATTCTTACTTCCTGAAGATCAATCTACAGATATTATCATGGTTGGTCCTGGCACTGGAATAGCTCCATTCAGAGCATTTGTTGAGCAAAGAGAATTTGATAAATCGACAGGTAGAAACTGGTTATTCTTCGGAGATCAACATGAAGCTACAGAATACTACTACAAAGATCAAATTGAGACTTGGTTAGATGATGGAACATTATACAAATATACCACTGCATGGTCTAGAGATCAAGCAGAAAAAATCTATGTACAAACCAGAATGCTTGAACATGCAGAAGAGATTTGGGAATGGATTGATGGTGGCGCATATTTCTATGTATGTGGAGATAAAAACTATATGGCTAAGGATGTACATGCTGCATTGATAAAAATTTGTTCAGAACAAGGTGGGATGGGATTAGAAAAAGCAACTGAATTTGTCACTCAAACTTTAATGAAAGATGAGAAGCGTTACCTAAGAGATGTTTACTAAAACTCATAGGCGGCCAATTATCTGAGCGTAATATGGGATTCAAACGAATACTCATTGCCAATCGCGGTGAAATTGCTCTAAGGATACTTAGATCTTGCAGAGAACTAGGTATTGAGGCGGCAATAATTCATGGAAGAGAAGATAGAACAAGCTTACCAGTACAATTATCTGATTATGCGATTCCAATCTATCGTAAAGAACCATTATCAAGTTATTTAGAAATAGATGCTGTAATTGATGCTGCAAAAAGTTTGGAAGTTGATGCAGTTCACCCTGGTTATGGTTTTCTTGCGGAGAATGCTTGGTTTGTTTCAAGATTAGAGCAAGAAAATATTACCTTCATAGGACCAAACTCTGAAGTGATTTCATTACTGGGTGATAAAATTAGAGCTAGAGCTGCTATGAAAGAGGCTGGACTACCAGTAGCTGAAGGAAGCGATGAACCAATAAATAATGCTAATGAAGCGGCTGAATTAGCTGAAAAAATAGGTTATCCCGTGATCATTAAAGCCGCAGCAGGGGGTGGCGGAATAGGGATGCAAGTAGTCAATCAAAAAAGTGATTTTGAAAGTGCACTAAATCTATGTCAAAGTAGGGCCCAATCTGCTTTTGGAGATAATAGAGTATTTGTTGAGAAGTTTATCGAAGGGGCTCAACATATAGAATTTCAGGTTTTGGCTGATGGCAAAAATGCAATACACTTTGGTGAAAGATTTTGTTCAATACAAAGACGACACCAAAAAATCATTGAAGAGGGCCCATGGTTATCAGATGAAGAAAGAGAAAGAATAGGAAATCTAGTTTGCAAAGGTGCTGAAGCTGTTGGATACAAAGGTTTAGCCACTTTTGAATTCCTTAGAGACAAATTTGGTGAATTTTACTTCCTAGAAGTTAATCCAAGAGTTCAAGTTGAGCATACAATTACTGAAATGATTTCCGGATATAACCTAGTTGAATTAGGAATTAGAGTTGCGCAAGGAGAACCATTACCAATTACTCAAGAAGATGTGAAATTAAATGGTCACTCAATTCAATGTAGAATAAACGCAGAAAGTTCTGCAAATTTTGTACCATCTCCAGGAAGACTTTGGGATTGTCATTTCCCGAGTGGTTATGGAATCAGAGTTGATTCACACGCACACATAGGTTATGATATGCCAAGATGTTTTGATTCGCTTTTAGCTAAAATAATTGTATGGGGCAAAACAAGAGATGAAGCGATTAGACGTATGCGCTCAGCCCTGAACGAAACCCGTTTAGAAGGAGTAGATACATTAATACCTCTACATCTAAGGATTTTAGATGAAAATGATTTCAATGCTAGAGATATTACGATACATTATATCGATGAACACAAAGAATTACTTAGGTGAGAAATTGAAATTATTAATCGTTGGAAGCCTTGCATATGATTCAATTAGTACTGAAGTTAACAAAGTTGAGAATACTTTAGGCGGATCTGCAGTTTATGCAGGAATTTCAGCTGCAGGACATTTGGAAAGAATATTCAACCATTCAAAAGAAGAAATAGGACTAGTAGGAGTCATTGGGAACGACTTTTTAGATTCTGACTTGAAGGTATTAGAAAAAAAGGGATTAAATATTTCAGGAATTAAAAAAGAAGAAGGTCTTACTTTTCGCTGGTCTGGAAGTTATTCTGGGGATATGAGTCAAGCAATTACGCACTCTACGGAATTAAATGTGTTTGAAACATTTTCTCCAATTGTTCCAAATGATCTTAGAACTCCAGAAATAACATTTTGTGCTAATATGCACCCTTCAATTCAAGCGAGTGTTTTAGATCAAAGTAATCCAAAAAAATTTGCAGCAGTTGATTCAATGAATTTATGGATAAATAATACCCCTAGAGAATTATCTGAAATTCTACGTCGGGTTGAAATGGCAATTCTAAATTCAGATGAAGTAATGATGCTTGCTAAATGTGAGGATTTGGTTCAGGCAGGGAATTTAATTCGAAGTGGTAAAGCATTATTTGATGATGGAACTTCTAGAAAAGGCCCTGAAATTTTAATTATCAAAAAAGGAGGAGAAGGAGTATTAGCTTTATTCAAGGATACCACAATTGAACTTCCAGCATTTCCAACATCAAAAATAATTGATCCAACTGGATGTGGTGATTCTTTTGCTGGAGCATTATTAGCACACTTATCTAATTCATCTAGTAAATTTCCAACAAAAAATGAATTGTACGAATCTCTAATTCATGCTAATGTAACTGCATCTTTTACTATTGAAGAAATGGGTGTCAATAGAATAAATTCTCTACAAAATGAAGAATACAATAAGCGTTATATTGAATATTTAGAATTAATCTAGTCTAACTATTCCTGTAGAAGAAAGTGTATTGGAGTTTTCTTGATTGGAGGGCTTTAGTTCGTTAAATGATGAAGGTACTTTCTGAGGTACTAACTCTGGAGAAATATCCTCGAGTAGGTTTTCAGTAGAATTATCCTCTTTACTATTCATTCTTCTTAGAGCATCTGCTAATTGAGCTTGATGAGTATGATGTGCTTGAATTTTTAATGCATCCATAGTTCTATTAGATTCTAAAAATTTTGGATCATGAATAGGTCTTTTTTGCTTCAACATCCTTCTAAAGAAACTTGGTGTCTTAATTTTTGGCTTAAAAATATTTGATAAAGTTAAACGCTTTGTCTGATTATTATTTACCTTTAATCTCTTTAATTTCTTCTTTCCTTCTCCGAAAGTAATTCTTTTCAAACCATCTATTTTCTTTGAATTTTGTATTTCAATATCTATTTCTTCTATTGCTCCTTTAGCCTGAGAAACTATTCCAGAAGATTGAATAATTTCAGGTTCTTCACTTATTATTTTGGGTTCAAATTTATGAATTTCTGTACCTAATTGATTTAATGGATTTGAATATCCGGTCTGTTGAAAACTATTGAAAAATGGCTTTTCAGGAGTCTCTTCTCTTTGGTAAACATTACGACCACTTGGGGGAATTGCTGATTCTGGCATCATTGAAAATGATGATTTATTTTGATCTGTTTTTTCATAATCATCATATGAATTTGTTGTTGTGCCAAAAGTGTCTCCAAACATGTTGAATGATTCATCTTTAGATTCTGATTCATCAAAATCAAATCCAAATAAGTTAAAAGATTCATCTGAATTTGTGGATGGAAAGTTTGTATTATCTTCATGATTTATTTGATTACTAAATTGTGGTGTATTAACCTCACTTTCATTCCTAAGTAATTCCGTTCGATTAGCAATATTTGTCCATCCAGAATGTACTGGAGATGAACGAAGTTCTGAACGAACTTGTCTAGCCCGAGAAATTGAACCATGATGTAAAGGATCTCTTGATTCTGGTGGAATCTCTACATTAATATTTTCAATTATCTCAGACTCATCCATTTCATCATCAACTTTTGATTTATTTATCAAATCGGCCATAGCAATTGTCAATGCATCATCACTTTTTTCGGATTCAACTTCAATACTATCAACTAATTCGTCAAAAATACTAGATGAAGGGTATTCAGATAGTATAACCTCATCTAATCCTTCTCTAGCCTTATCAAGAGATAAACCATCCTTGATTCTTTCAGCCAAAAGTCTGAATTTAATTAATTCACTAACTGAACCAAATAAAGTATATGTTCCAGTATCTCCACAATCTATTGTTAATGCTGACTTACGGAAACCAAGCCATGAAATTATTACGGCAGCACCAAAAATACCTGACCAAATTTGCATTTGTCCTGTCAACACTCGTAATGAAGCATAAATGAATAATCCACTAACTAATGCGCACCAATGTGGTATAATATGGAATTGATGGTGCCTCATCGCATCAATCTTATTATATCCCAATCTCAAATAACTTCCACTTTTTAATTCTAATGTAACATGATCTTGTGTTAATACTGTTCGTAAATTACCACGAGATCCGGCCAATTTGAATGACGAGAGAACCTCTCCCTCCACTCCATCTGGCCGAGCCTTTTCTGGCTCAGTCGAGTACATCCTAGATTGTCAGGGAAACTCTTAGGTTATGAAGTTTAATACTATTTTTAAGTTGAAATGCCTCACTGAATAGGTTTTTTGATTTACCGTCAATCTATTTTTCTATATTCGATTGAATGGCCAATAATACGTGGTTTTGCATCCAATTGACAAATTAATAAATGAGGGGAGCCATGCTTTCTTATCATCAAAGGAGATTCCCAATTTACAATAATTTTTTTATCTTCTACAGCATCTATTCTTCCAACAACAAATTGTAAGTCTATAGCAACATGTATCACCCCTCCAACTGTTGGAGAATATCTTGCAAATGCTGCTGATACGAATTCTAATTCCGTTTTATTATGAACCTCAACAGATGTTTCAGCATCACTATGAACAATTAATGACCCCTGGGATAATGAGTTTTCATCAGCATTTCTTAACGCTAATCCAACCTTGTCTCCAGCTTTAGCTTGTTCAACATCATCGTCCATAACTTGTAATGATCTTACTATTCCATTACCGTTTGAGGGTAATATTTTCAAATTATCATGTTTATTTACAAGTCCTGTTCTTACTCCCCCAATCACAACTAATCCAACTCCTTTAACATTGAAGAATTGATCTACAGCAATTACTAATGGATCATTTAGTCTATTTTTCAATTCCTGCTCTTTTTTTGATAAATACTCTAACATCAATTCCCTCAAAGAAAGTGCGTCTAATTTCTTTATAGCCCAATGACCTAATCCTGCTTGATTTACAAGTTGTGCTAATTGATCTTCATCAATCCATTGATCTGGGTTTGGCTTAGGAATTATTACACCATCAGAAATTCCTGAACAACTACAAGCAACTAATAATTCTCCTAATCTTGCATCAATAGCATTTACCTCTAATACAACAAAGTCTCCAAGAGTTAATGAAGATGTTAATGGCTTCAATCTCTCTGGATAAGTTACAGGTCGTACTAACGATAAAATCCTAACTCCTGAATCATTTGTTTCCTTGTAAACATAAGATTCTACATCTCTTGAATCCGAAGATTTCCCTATTTCTTTAGCTAAATCATCAGAACCAAGGAATGTTACATTTAGAACACTCAAGAAATTTTCACCTTTAATAACTAATTTAACTGTTGTAAATTTTCAAAGCTTCTTCAACAGTCGCGCCATCACAAATTATCGCATGGCATGCAGCGCACATTTTTACTGCTTCTTCTATTGTTTTTTGATGAATATTCCTTCCTGTTGCTGCTCCTCTTGCACCAGAAATATTGACTTGATCCCATAGACGTCCTAAGAATTCATCTGGAGGCAAACTTCCACCACCTGAACAAATCAAACCAGTTCTACCTGCTGATTCTACTGCAATTCCTAAACTTTCGGGGATTGTCATACCATCAAAGGGTGTTTTGGGATAATTTACTTTAGTGAAATCTGCGCCAATACAACATGCTAGCCCAGAAGCTCCTGAAATTAATTGTGGGTCAAATTCATCTGGCACTGCGGAACCCCTCGGATAAATCCAAGTGACTGCAATTAAACCGTGTTGATGTGCCTCTGCAATTAACATTGCAGCTTCTGATAACATCTCTGGCTCATGCTCACTACCAAGATAAATCGTATATCCAATTCCAACGACATTTACTCCATTTAATCTTAAGTTGTTTACATCATCCATGTTACACATAGACATACTAATTGGTTCTCTTTGTGCTGTCTTAATAAGATGTGATTTGCTATTCATTTTTATTAAATAAGGAATTTCTGGATAATCTTTAGCATAACGAGAAATTAATCCATATTGTCCTGCAAAAACACCAATAGTACCTTCTTTATGAGCTCTTGAACCAATTTCAAACAAATGTTTTGGATTATTTGAGGTTAAAGGTATTTTATTTCCACCGTCATAAAAATCATCATTTAGATGTTCAATTTTCTGATCACATGCAAATAAATTCATTCTACCGGTTCCGTTTGTAGCAGCCATTAAATTTTGTAAAAAATCATCAACTAACTCTTCTGGAACATCTGCTGGAATATAAGCTTCTATCGGTTCCATTTAATCCCCTTGTTACGTTCAATTGTTTGATTCTAATAATCTTATTCAAAGAAAAAAATTATAAATTTAATGATGATTAGTAATTAATTTTATTTCTTTATTGTATACATCTATAATTTGAGATGTTGTTTTAGTTCCTTTTTCAGTAACTTCTACACCTGGAAGATAGCCAGTACAAACTCCAGTTGCAACAAATAATGCGTCATCACTCTTACACAGTTCATTAGACTTCCAAACCTTGTGTAAATCGTCATCAATCATTTTAGATGCTCTATGTTCTTCTTCAATATCTTTGAATTTTAAACGACCTTCAAATATACCACCTATTCCTTCAATGGCTGTAGCTGTAATTACCCCCTCTGGTGCAGCACCTATACCTAATAATAAGTCATAGGGACCTGACGGTTCGGCGGCCCAAAGTGCTGCTGAAACATCTCCATCAGACATTAGATGTAATTTTGCACCTACATCATTAATTTCTTTAAACAATTGATTATGTCTTTCTCTATCTAATGCGACAACATTCAATTCAGATATTGGTTTATCTAATTTTGAAGCTGCTTGTTCTAAATTCCAAGACACACTACCCTCCAAAGAAATCTCTCCGATTAATTCTGGTCCTGCAGCAATTTTATCCATATAGCAATCAGGTGCATGTAGTAAAGTCCCTCTAGGTGCTGCGGCTAAAACTGAAATAGAATTGGGTGAATTTGTAGCACAATTTGTAGTACATTCTAATGGATCTACTGCAATATCTACAGCTAAGGCATCCAAGTCTCCTTGCATTGAGCCAAGTGGTTCTCCAATCCACAACATAGGAGCTTCGTCTCTTTCACCTTCACCTATAGCCACTCGACCATTAAACGGAACTTTGTCAAAGGTCTTCCTCATAGCTTCTACTGCCGCTGCATCAGCAGCTTTCCCATCACCTTTACCTCTCCAATCAGCACTTGCTATAGCTGCTTGTTCACACGCTTCTAAAAAATAATTTGACAGTCCGCTAACTAAGGCCATGAATAGCGCACAGGATGAAGGCTTTCAAAACTCGCTTTGTTCCTTTATTTTACTCAGTACTTTTATTTCTTTAATCTGAGCTTCTGGATATTGCCCTAAATTATTTTTTTCAAACGATTTTACCATATCAAAAACACATAATAATCCCGCAGAAACACCAACTAATGCTTCCATTTCTACACCCGTTCTATAATGAGCAGACACTTCAACAGTACATCTTAAATTTCTTCCTTCAAAATTCCAATCCACTTTGCAACCTTCGATTGGAACAATATGGCAATGTGGAATAATCCTAGGGGTGTCTTTTACGGCTTGAATTACGGCAACTGTAGATGCTTCTAACACGTCACCCTTAGAAATTTGGTTATTTTCTATAGCATAAATTGTTTTTTCTTGAAGGTAAATTGTTCCAGTGGCTACAGCTTCTCTTCTCATAATTGGTTTTCCGCCTACATCAATTATTGCTTCTATTTTATTTTCATCATTTCCATTCATTTAACCCAACCCCGATTTCCATTTTGCTCCTGACTCTGTAACTTCCTTCTTCCACAATGGTGCTTGTATCTTAAGTTCATCAATAATTTTACTACACGCTAAAAATGCCTCTTTTCGATGTGGTGAACATACATGAATTGCAACAATATTTTCTTGGGGACCAACCACACCAACTCTGTGTGAAATTGCAATACCACTTACTCCAAATTCTTCTTTAATTGTTTCTGCAATTCCACTTAAGGTAGGTTTTAATTGTTCAATCCAAGCATCGAATTCTAGTTGTAAAACACGCTCTCCACCTTCTAAGTCTCTAGTTATTCCAATAAAAGAAACTACAGCCCCACAACCTTCAAAATTTAATTTATTTTTCAATAATTCGGCATCAAGTTCAGATTCTGAAATCTCGATGATGATGTTATTCATTGTGTCACCTATTTCATTGCAATAATACTGACAATATATGAACTGTGGTAAAATTTTAATTCATGAAAGTAACGAATCTTTCAAACGAATAATAATACTCGCACCTACAATGGCAAATGAGTCAAAGCCGATCGTAATTATGGGAGCAGGCCTTTCTGGGCTTGCTGCATCAATAATTTTAGCAAAAGGCGGGAGAAAGGTTATCATTCATGATATCAGAGAAAATTCTGGTGCTAGATTTGATGGTGATTTTCAAGGTTTAGAAAATTGGACAACAGGTACCGATTTTTTTGATGAATTGAGAGAATGGGGAATTGATCCTGAAGAATTTAAATCTACAGACTTTCATGAAGTAGATTTGGCTCATCCAGACGATGTCATAACTAAACCTTGGAGTTCAAGAGTGGCATTTCGAGTTGTAGAACGCGGAAGTGATGAACATACAATAGATCAAGGACTTAAGCGCTTAGCTTTGAAAGAAGGAGTAGAAATAAAATACAAATCAAGAATTAAACCTAAAGACTGTGACATCATTGCTGCGGGACCAAAAAAGACATCTGCTGTTGCTTATGGTGAGGTGTTTAAAACAAACTTTCCAAATCATGTAACATTACAATTAAATGATAAATTAGCTCCTGGCGCATATTCATATCTTATCGTAATTGATGGAATTGGGTTAATTTGTACGTGTTTGTGGCGTCAACAATCTAAATCTGATCGGTTTCTAAATGAAACAATAAATTGGTATGAAAAAAAATATCCTGAACTAGATAGAGTTCCTATCAAAAGAGTTGGTGGAAAAGGAGATTTTGCAATTCATTCTTCATACAAGTCTGACGGACGATATTATGTAGGCGAGGCAGGTGGTTTACAAGATTTCATGTGGGGTTTTGGAATGAGGTATGCTATTACGAGTGGAGTCTATGCTGCTAAAGATATTCTAGGGGAATCAGATTATGAATTAGAAATTAAATCTAAATTGCTACCAAAACTAAAGACATCTGTTGTGAATAGATTCCTGATGAATAGAATTGGTGATAGAGGATTTAAACAAGTTGCAAAATATTGGATGAGACATCAAAAAAAGCATGGAGACGGTTTACTTTTCATTGAAAAAATCTACAATTGGGGTATTTTTAGACGATTTATCTTTTTCTTTGCCAATTTGGGAATGTTGAAGAAAACAATAACTAAAGATGGCAGAAAAATGAGAAGAATGCCATTTCGAGATCCTCTTAAAAGAGATGTTTGGAGTCCGAGCGAAAGAGCCATCGAAATAGGAAAAGAATGGGAGCAAATTAAAAAAAGTGGTGGAAATATTAGTTTCTCAAATGACTCTGATTCTGAAACAATTCCAGATAAGTTAGAAGCGAGTGATTGAAGAACTGGTTACCAGTGGGCCTGAACATGAGCCTTGAATTAGAAGCCATGCCAAACAACCTTGTGAATTATGGTGTAACCGAAAATGGAATCGCTATAATTGAACTATCCTCAGATTCTGATGGTAAACCACTAACTGATGGAAAAACACCTGTAAACACATATACTCGTGAAATGTGGGAAGATATAGATACTGCAATTCTAAATGCACGTTTTGATGACAAAGTAACTGTAATATTAGTTACTGGGAAAGGAAATAATTTCTTTTCTGCAGGTGCAAGTATAAATTATTTGAATAGTCTTTCCCCGAGATATAAATATTTCTTTTGTTTACATGCAAATGAAACTCTATCACGTCTTGAGCAAACTCCAAAATTAGTAATTGCAGCATTAAACGGCCATACCGTTGGTGGTGGTTTAGAAATTGCAATGGCAGCAGATATGAGAATTGCAAGGAAAAATGCAGGGAAATTAGGATTACCAGAAATTAATCTGGGTGTATTAGCAGGAACTGGCGGTACTGCAAGATTAACTAGACTTATCGGAAAAGCAAAAGCATTGGAATTAATGGTTACTGGAGAATTAATTTCATTCGAAGATGGGGATGATATGAATTTAGTTAACCAAATTTTTGATAGTGATGCTGAAGACTTTAGAAGAGATGTTTTAGATTGGGCAGGTCAATTCACTTTACCAAATAAAGCAGTTAAAGCTGTTGGAAATATCAAAAGAAGTGTACAAAGTGGAATTGAATTACCACTTGAATATCATCTTGCACTAGAACGAGAATTACAATCAGATCTATTCCAGTCTAATGATGCTAAAGAAGGAATTGCTGCTTATGTAAATAAAAAAGTAGCTAACTTCACTGGAGAATGATTTGTAATAATTTAATTCTTTAATACACAAACTCAAATACGTTTACTTGCAGGTCCTCTGTATGGGGAAACTACCGACCACTTTTGATGAATGGGTAGCAAATTTTGAATTATGGAGAGAAAATGTCGGCTTTGATGCAAAGTGGGCTGGAGATTTTGAATTAAAACCGCTTTTTGATTGGGAAAGAGCTGGAGAAACAATTGAATTTGGTGATTATGCGGGAAGACCAAAATGGGAAAGATCGTTACAAATACCTCACCAAAATATCCGTGACTCGTTACTATCGATGATTACTGTCCAGGGCGATACAGAATTTGCATCTGTGGAACAACAAAAACATTTGTTAGAATCTGCACCTACAGATTATGATAGATATGCTGCTGCAAGAATAATGGTTGAAGAACAACGGCATGGGTGGCAAATGTGCTATTTGTTAATGACTTACTTTGGTAAACAAGGTGCGCGTGAGGCACAAAAACTCCTTGAAAGGAATGCACAGACTGGAAGTAGACTTCTAGGAGCATTTAATGAACCAATGGAACATTGGTTAGACTTTTTCTGCTACACAATGTTCGTAGACAGGGACGGTAAATTCCAATTAGGCATGCTGTCAACATCAAGTTTCAAACCATTAGCTGCAAGTATGGGCCCAATGCTGAAAGAAGAAGCATTCCACCTTGGAACTGGAGCCAATGGTTTACGTAGAATTATCAAAGCAAATGTAATCCCAAGAGATTTATTACAAAGATACATGAATAAATGGGTCTCAACTGCTCATGATTTATTTGGTACTGATAACTCATCTAGCGCTGAGTGGGCATATGTTTGGGGTATCAAAGGTAGATGGGACGAAAGAAAGAAACTGAAAAAGGGTCAAGAAGTAAATAAAGAAAACCTAAATGAAGAGTCAAGAGGACATTATCATGATGAAATCGTCCGTGAAGTTGAAGATAAGTTCAACAAGTTGATTTCAGAAGATGAAACTCCATTTTATGTTGCTGATGAAAAATTCAACAGAAGTATTGGAACCTATGCAGGTAAGCAATACACTGTTGAAGGTGATGAATGGGGCGAAGATGATGGAAGTTATGCAGAATATTGTGAAAAATTCCTACCAACCGATAAAGATGAAGAAACTCTGAAAGAATTGTTCAAACAAGAATGGATAGAACATAGAGCAGTTACACAAAGAATGATTGATTCTGGTATCGGTCAATTACAATAAGATGGTGAATCTAATTGATTCCTACATCATTATTTGGAATTGATGCAAAAGAATGTGATGATTTTTTTGATTCATTACCTGGGCTGTTAGAAGTTTCTGAAATAGAGGACCCAACATATGAAAGAATGCTATATGACACCTTAGAATTAGAAGGCTATAATCAAATTAAAAAAATTAACAAATATATTGGATTTAAAGAACAAGATTGGAACGAAGAAATTTGTCAAGAAATTATTTCAACATTAGAAATAACCAACTATCCAGATATTTCAATGATAGAAAACTTACTCTCTATTGATAAGGTAGATTGTACATTATTATCTTATTGGCTTCATTTTCTAAAAAATATACATCCAATTTATGATCAAAAAGCTTGTTTAGCATTAGAATTAATGAATTTGAATGTTCCTTTTGATCCAGACGATTTAACATGTTATTCTAGATATGTATCTGTGATTGAAGGTCTAAAACTATACGCACCTGCCGAAGCTTTACCTGAATATGCTCTACCTAGACAAAGATTACTACAGTTAGGTCTAGCAGAATGGTATTCTCAAAAAATGAAAGGTGCTTAAGTTGGATGGCTTGTGATAACTTGGAAATTAAAAAAATTACTGTAATTGGTTCAGGGACAATGGGTGCTGGAATTGCTCAAGTTTGTTGTGAAAGTGGTTTTCAGACTATTCTTTTTGATAAATATCCGGAAAGTATCAAGAATGGAATAGAGAAAATAAATTCATTTTGGGACAAAGGGATAAGTAAAGGAAAAACAACAATTGAACAAAAAGAAGAATGGTCTTCATTATTAAGCACTTCAGATAAATTAGTTTCTGCCGTATCAGATGCAGATTTAGTGATTGAAGCAGTACCTGAAATAATTGATTTGAAAATTCAAATTTTCCAAGAGCTTGATGATTTAACAAAATCTAATTGCATTTTAGCTACAAATACTTCAAGTCTCTCAATAACAAAAATTGCAAAATCTACAAAAAACCCTAATCGTGTTATTGGAATGCATTTTTTTAATCCTGTTCCTTTAATGAAATTACTTGAAATTATTAAGCATGAGGATATCTCAAATGAGACTGTGGAAATTACAAAAAATATAGCAAATTCTATGAATAAAACTGCCATTATCGTAAAAGATAGTCCTGGGTTTGCAACTTCTAGATTGGGGGTTGTATTAGGTAATGAAGCAATTAGAATGCTTGCAGAAGGAGTAGCTAGTGCATCAGATATTGATTATGCTATGAATTTAGGGTATAGACACCCGATGGGGCCACTCGAACTTACAGATTTAGTTGGTTTAGATGTTAGAAGAGATATTCTAATCGGTCTTGCTGAAGCAACTGGAGATTCTTCTTACTTACCACATCCATTGTTGGAAAAATTAGTAGAAAAAGGAGAATTGGGAAAAAAAACCAATAAAGGAATTTATAATTGGATAAATAATGAAAAATCTGAAAGAAATGATTTGCCATTAAATTAAGGAATTATCAATTCACCACATTCAGGACATTCCATTCCTGGAATAAATATTCCAATAGTAAAACCACATTTTTGACAAATTGAGATTATTTCATCCATGTATTTCAAAACTAAAAACTCAATCTATAATTTAAAATTATTGTAAATTCTCTTGAATTGATTTAGAAAATCCGACAAAGTCAATAACGGCATTGCGTTAGCAACCAACATGAGTGATATGTCAGAAAAGCCTGAATGGAAATTAGATATTTTGAATGCATCATTCTTATGTGGAACTCCTATCTTGGCAGTGATTGGTGCATATTGGTATACTGTAAATTTTGGAATCTCTTTAATTGAAATTGGAATTTTATTCTTAATGTATATTGCTAGTGGTTTATCAATCACAGCAGGATATCACAGATTATTTAGTCATAGATCACATTCTGCATCATGGCCTTTAAGATTATTCTATGCAGTTTTTGGGGCTGCAGCGTTCCAAAATTCGGCTATTAAATGGTGTAGTGATCATAGAAGACATCATCTTAAAACAGACACAGAAGAAGACCCTTACACAATTATGAGAGGTTTTTTTTGGGCTCACATGGGATGGGTAATGATATCTGAAAAAGAGCAACAAATTGAACATGTTAAAGATTTACAAGCTGATCCAATTCTTGTTTGGCAAGACAAACATATTTTCAAAATCGGAGCTTTTGCTGGAATAATATTTCCAGGATTAATAGGATTATTACTGATCGGAGGATTTTCTGGATTTTTAGGTGGATTAATTTGGGGTGGATTGGTACGTCTAGTAATCGTCCATCATGGCACGTTCTTGATTAATTCGGGAGCGCATTATTGGGGAAAACAAAACTACTCTACTAAGAATACCTCCAGAGACTCTCCGATTCTATCATTACTTACATTTGGTGAAGGATACCATAATTTTCACCATACATTCCAATCAGATTATAGAAATGGACACAGATGGTACCATTGGGATCCTACAAAATGGTGGATAAAGATTTTCTCATTTATAAAAATAACAAAAAATTTGAACAAAGTTCCAAACTGGTCTATTGAAAATGCCAAAATGAAAACTTCTTACGAACATAAAGAAAATTCTCTTAATCAGAATGTAAAAGAACAATACAATGAAAGATTGAAAAATTGTACAAGACAAATTAGAAATTTATTAAAAGAACTCAAAAAGAAAAGAATAGAGTATAAAGATGCCAAAAAGAATAGAAAAATATTACTTAAAGAAACGTGGAGACAAAAAAGAATTGATATGAAAATGAAAATCAGAGAAGTAAAAAGTAATATTGCTATTGTCAGATTAGAATTTAGAATCTTAATTAAAGAGATGAAAAAGCAAAATAATGCTATTTCAGCCTAACTAAAATCTGCTTTTCTTTTCTCTAAAAAAGCATTAACTCCTTCTGAAAATTCGGGTGTAAACCCTGCATCGATAATTCTTCTTTGTTCTAATTTTAAATGCGATTCTAAATCATTATTTTCTTGGTGATCTAACAAATCTTTACTAGAACGACTTGCTTTTGACCAACTTCCCCAATCATTAGCTTTTTTTATTGATTTTTCAATTAACAATGAATCTTCCACTAATTCATCAACTGCTCCATATTCTAAACACTTCTCTGCAGACCAAACTTGGTTTTCAAAGAAAAAAATTCTTGATTTTTGTGAACCAACTAATCTTGGTAATAACCAACTAGTTCCTCCATCAGGAGAAAGGCCTAATGAAAAATATGATGCCGCAAATTTTCCTCCTGGTGAAGCAATACGATAATCTGCAGAAAGTGCCAACCCCAATCCGGCTCCTGCTGCTGCACCATTAACCGCAGCAATCATAATCGTGTTACTATTTCTTATTTTTAGTATCAATGGATGTAAAATATCAGTCATTTGTTTAATCCATTTTCCAATTGTTCCTTTGTCATAATGTTTTCTAAATTCATTAATGTTAGCGCCAGCACAAAAGAATTTTTCTGTTCCTGTCAAAATAAATGAATGAATTTTTTCGTCATCAATTATTTGTCTTAATTTTAAATCTAATTCAGACATAAATTCAGGATCAAATGCATTGGTTGCTGATTCATCAGTTAATCTAACAAGTATTGTTTTATCTGATATTGGCTCAAGTTCTACTGGCATGTACTCCGGATAAAGTAATACCTTTTGGATATGTGAGGTACTAAGAGAAAATCAAAAGAGTGAATACTATTACCGATGTATATATTTAATCAATTAGGTGCAAATTCATGGAAAATTCTCGTAGACCAAAATTACTACTACTTGCGGGTGTAAATGGCGTTGGAAAATCCACACTTTCAATGGAAATTGCTAATTTTTTAGGAATAAAAAGAGTAGTTTCTACTGATTCAGTACGTGAGGTTTTACGCTCAAAAATTGATTCACTAGAATCTCCGGAATTACACAGAAGTACATTTAGTGTTGGAAGACACAAACATCCGGTTTATGATTGGGAAGAATGTAGTAATATTCTTTCAGAGGGTATTAATTCAATTATCGATAAATCAAGAAGAGAAGGTGTAGATTTAATTTTAGAAGGGGTACATCTTAAACCCAATAATGAAATTATTAGAAAATGGGAAAATGCAGGAGGAGTAGCAATTGGTACAATTCTTTACGTACATAATGAAGAAAATCATAAACAAATGCTAGTTACTAGAGAAAAATACACATGGAGAAATGCTGAAAGATATCTAAGTTCTTTTAAAACAATTAGAGAAATTCAAAATGGAATTCTTGAAATTGGTAAACCATTGAACTGGAAAACTATTGATTTATCAACAGGAATAAATGCTGTAAACGAAATCGCACATTGGTTTGATTTAGAATGGAATCGTGCTGAACAAAATCTATGAAATGGTATAACTTGCCGATAGAGGTAATTCTATTATCGAATCAGAAACAACATTTAAGATAATATTTACTGTAACATTATTTTCATTTACAATTATTTCCTTTTCAGAAAAACTAAATTGAATTCCTCTCAAAATTCCGTGATTTTTAATATCTGATTCTATTGTTTCTAGAGAATCTAATGTTGCATCATTCAAATTCATTCCTGTGTCAAATCGTATCTGAGTCCTATTTTCCAAAATTGGTAAAAACATAGATTCAACCTCTTCAGTGGCATCTAATACGTCATTAACATCGCTGGTTCTTGGTAAATCGTAGCCTGCAACCTTAACTCCGTACAAAGACATTGATAGTAGACTCATCAATAGAACTAAACCTGCTGCTAATAACATTTGGGCTGATTCGTCATTAAACAATTCTTTTTTCTTCATATTGCTCCACCTCCTTGGCTCCATACATCAAGAGCAATACTCCAAATAATTCCTGTGTCTTGAATAATAAGATATGATGTTACACTATTTCCAATAGGAGAGCCACTAAATCCAGAAATATCCATAGATCCACTATTTTGAGCCACCCAACAATTCGCTTCATATGTTGAAGGCAATCCTTGTTTTATGAAATCACAAGCATTATTATAATCATCTAAAGATAATAATTCTGTTAATTTAGAAGAATGATTTGTTGAATCAATGGCTGGTTCACTAGCAGCCAAATCAAGTGCATCTCTACCTGCCATAGATAATGATGCATCAATTATCTCGGAATTCGAATCAGGAACATGAATATTTATTACAAACATTGCAGACATGAAAAATAACCAAAATAATGTTAACATTTCAATAACATGTACTTGAGCACTTGTATCTGAAGAAAGCTTACGCATATCTACCAGCCATCCGTTACGTTATCCTCAACATTCCAATCGATGGATTCAAACCTGGACTCGATGGAACTCCAATCAAAGAAGGGATGAATGAAATAAACGTAAACGAAACTATTGCTAAAACTAACATCATTCCTGCATGTTTAAACCCTGAGCTTAATCTTCCATTCGCCATTAGACCAGCCATTGCCCCATTTCCTAACGCTTGCATAGTAACTCCATAAAAGAAAACTACCAAGAATAATAACGGATCTATAGCTCTAATTTGCATATTTCCAATCTGTGCTGATGAATCTCCTCCAGAACCAGTATTTGATTCTGCAATAGCGGGAATAAATACTCTGGAAAGAATAACAATAACAATCATGAAAACTAAATAAGATACCCAAATTACTGCAATATAAGACGAAATAGTCCTACTTCTCTCACCTTCTAAGAATTTAATTTCTCTACTATCACTTGCAGCTGTTACAAGAATATCTGAAATTTTACCACCTGCCTTATTCGCTTCGGAAATCAGAGAGACCGCTCTTTTAACCAATGGTGTATTTACTCTTGCTGCGAATAATTCCAATACATCTCCAAACGCTACACCCCAACTAATTTGATTAGACATCTTCTTTACATCATCATTTAATGCACCGTATTCAGAGTTAGCAAGTGATGTAACCGCAACTGTCATCGATAAACCTCCTTTCCAATATTCTGCTAAATCTCTTAAGAAATCTGGAAACTTTTCTTCCCTTGCGTTAATATTTCTTTGGACTCTATCCCAATAAACTGAAGCGGGATATATCATCAAAAAGAAGGCAAAGCCAAAGAAATTGATATAAATCGTAGGATGTAATGAGAAACCACCTAATTTTACTTCAGGACCTATCCATTGTGATTTATTGTTCATATAGTTTGGAACTCCATCATAAACCATTGCAGTAACTGTAAAACTAAATTCAAAGTCTGGAGCAGAAGTTACACCTTCAGGCCATTCTGGAATTAATCTAATTTGATACTCTCCAGGATCTGCATGTTCAATCAAAATACTGCAATCATCATCGTTAGCTCTGCCAATATGTCTCCAACTATCACCAGGTAATTGTTCATCTTCATCCAAGATACTGACTGTATATTCTAAAGAAGGGTAATCTAATGATTCTGCGGTACAATCAACTCTTAATTCTTGTAATGGATGAGATTTACCAGCAAGCTGTGAATCTTTTAATCCAGGAACCTGAAAAGCCCTAGCCTTTCCATCCATTCCTTCCCACGGATCATCTAAAACCCACTCAGCGGGTGAGGGTGAATCTGTTAAAATTGAACATGTTTCGTTATCTTTGTATGATGTTTCTAACCCTAACCTAGCATTTGCAAATGGTTCAGGGTTTGGATTACCAAATTCATCTTGAGCTGTTGCTTGACAATAAGTACTTACAAAAAATGGTAAAGCCGCATCATCATTTCCAGGCATAAAATTACTATTTGTAAACCAAAAACCCATACACATTAATCCAAGAATAATTGAAACTGTACAAATCAAATAGAAATAAGTCATGGTTGTATCATCTTTAGGAAGATCTAAATCAACCTTCAATTTATTTTTCTTTTTCCTAGCGATTTCATCACCCCCTCACATATTTTGATCTGCCGACATCGCCCAAACTAAATATCCATAAGCGATATGAATCATTGGTAAAAATCCTAACACAATAAAGTAAAGCGTACTTTCATCCATTGTAGAACCAGAACCACTTACCCAAAACATAATTACAAGCATTACCAATAAAAACAGAGGCATAGCTACTGCGACAACTACATACGATTCAGCAAGCATCGCTAATGTTTCTAAAAATACATGTAATCTTGTTCTATTCTCTCTCATATAGTGTTCGGCGCGATTTAAGAAATATATCTTAAGATTACCACCTGCCGTCAAGGTACCTTCCATTCCTTGAAAGAACTCAGTTAACCAAGGAGATGCTGCTCTTCCTACAGACATTTTAATAGCGGTAACTAAATCATATCCTAGAAGATTAGTATCCCGATATATTTGTGCAGAGTCGTGGGATATTTCCCCGTAAATCTCCTTATTTTGCGCTAACGAACGGAAAATCTTCTGGGGAGTCGCATTGGCTGCAGACATCGCAGCTGTATATGATGCGGCATAAGGAAGATATTTTTCAATATCTTTTGATCTCATTTCTGCTGCTCTTTT
>MDTA01114158.1_pt1 | contig 20708 bp, 27 predicted proteins | sample 811151 | NCBI WGS metagenome assembly MDTA01 (sample SAMN05326648, study PRJNA326480) | marine metagenome | isolation source: seawater | place: Indian Ocean: South | collected 2010 | reverse complement strand
TTACAAGACATGGGTGCACAGTCTCAAATAATTGGCTATTAATAATTTCTGAAATTCCAAGTAATTTTACTCTAAGTCCTAATTGGCCTGCTATTTTAATATCTTCCAATTTTATGTTTTCTATACCTTCCATAATGCATTTATGTTTAGAAATTTTCGTATTGAAAGAAAGAGCTGATAAAATTCGAATTTTTGCAAAAGCATCAAAACCATTTAAATCCAATTTAGGATTGCCTGGTTCAGCATACCCAAGTTTTTGTGCTTTTTGTAAAACTTTATCAAAAGTTTCATTACTATTTTCCATTTCAGAAAGAATATAATTGGTTGTTCCATTGAGTATTCCATAAACTTTATTAATTTTATTTGTAGCTAAGCCTTCTTTAATTGTTTTTAAGATTGGAATACCACCAGCAACAGATGCTTCAAATTCTAAATTTACTTTGTTTTTTTCAGCTAATGCAGCTAAGCCATCTCCATGTTTTGCTAATAAAGCTTTATTAGGTGTAATAACATGAATTCTTTTTTTTAATGCTATTTCGACAATTTTTTTTGAAATTCCATCTGATTGACCAATAGTCTCGAAAAGAATATCAATTTTTTTTTCTTTAAAAATCTTTAATGGATTTGGGTAAAAAATTTTTTTATCAATATTATATCTTCTTTTTTTATTCTTGTTTTTTGCCGAAATTGCTACAACTTTAATTTTTTTTCCAGTTTTATTCTCAATTTCTTTTTTTTTTATTTTAAGTTCATTATAAAGATAATTACCAATTTGACCTAGGCCTACTATAGCTATATTAAATGTTTTTTTCATTTTAATCATCTATATTTGGATAAGGACTTTTTTCAGAATAAACTTTCAACTTAATACCGAATTCTTCAAAAGACATATTTTTTGTAAAATCTAAATCATTATTTTCTGTATTATTTGCTGTCGATACACATGAAGATAATAAAATAAGGAATATCAAAAATATCTTTTTCATTTTAAACCTTCACTTTCTTTAAAACCAAATCTTAAATTCATATTTTGAATTGCTTGTCCTGCCCCACCTTTTATTAAGTTATCTATTGCAGATAAAATAATAATCTTATTTTTATACTTTGTTTTACAAACAGAAATATAACAATTATTTGTATTAATAACCTCATTTGTACTTATTAAAGAATCAGTTTTTAAAATCTTAACAAAATTATTATTTTTATGAAATTTCTTTAAAATATTTTCAATTTTTTGTATTTTTACACCTTTTTTTAATTCAATATATATAGTGCTTAATATTCCTCTAAACATTGGTGTTAAATGAGGAGTAAATGTAAAACTTACTTTTGATTTAGAATAATCATTTAATTCTTGCTCAATTTCAGAGTTATGTCTATGAAAACCAACACCGTATGCTTTTAATGACTCATATAAATTTTTGTTTTTATATTTCTTGTGAACTCCTCTACCAGCTCCAGAATATCCTGATTTAGAGTCTATAATAATATTTTTTTTATCTAAGAAATTGCTATTAATTAATGGTATCAAAGGTAAAAGTATTGATGTAGGATAACAACCAGGACAACCTATAATATTAAATTTTTTAATGCTATTACGTTTAATTTCGGGTAAAGCGTAAATGCTTTTATCAATTTTACTTATGGCTTTGTGTTTTTTTTTATACCACTTTAAATATTCAGAACTTTTTTTAAGTCTAAAATCAGCCGCTAAATCAATTAATATATTGTTTTTTAATAAATATTTTGAAATATTTTGTGCACCACCATTTGGTAAAGCTGTGAATATAACATCTATTTGTTTTAAATAATCTTTATTAAATTTTGTAATTCGAGGTAAATTTTTTTTAGTGAATGATTTATCATAAAAAGAAATTTTTTTTCCAATTGATGAATTACCACATAAATATTTGATCTTTATTTTCTTATGTTTAAGTAATATCTTTATTAATTGAATACCAATGTATCCAGTAGAGCCAGCAATTAAAACATTAAGTTTGTGCATTTTTTTATTATAATAGTTTAAAATTAAAAAAAAATTACCTTTTTGAGAATTGAAAGCTTCTTCTAGCTTTTCTTCTTCCAGGCTTTTTTCTCTCAACAGCACGAGAGTCTCTTGTGGTCAATTTTTCAGTTTTTAAAGTAGACTTTAAACTTTGATCAAATAAAACTAATGCTTTTGAGATTCCGTGTACCATAGCTCCTGCTTGACCAGTAGGACCGCCACCTTTTACACTACATCTAACATCATAAGCAGTTGCTTGATTAATTATCTCAAAGGGTCTAGTTATCAACATTTTGTGATTATCATTAGAGAAATATTCATTATAAAGTTTACCGTTAACATAAATCTTACCCGAGCCTTTTTTAAGCCAAACTTTAGCAATTGATGTTTTTCTTCTACCTGTAGCATACTTACTATCTTTGAAATCTAATTTTAATTTTATTTCTTTTGTATTCGATTGAGTATTCTGCATTTTAATTTCTAATAATATTTTTATTATTAAGTTTATTCAGTTCAATTATTTTTGGGTTTTGTGATGTATGGGGATGTTCATTTCCTGAATAAATTTTTAACTTTGTTAATTGTTTTTTTCCCAAAACTCCACCTGGTAACATTCTTTTAACTGCCATTTTAAGAACTTCACCAGGCTTTTTATTATGTAATTTCTCAGGTGTAGTTTCTTTAATTCCTCCTGGATGTCCTGTGTGTCTAAAATATCTCTTATTTTGGAATTTTTTACCAGTAAATTTTATCTGTTCAATATTTTTTACAATTACAAAATCTCCATCATCCATATGTGGAGTGTATGTAGTTTTATTTTTTCCTCTAATTATTTTAGAAATAACTGTAGCTAATCTTCCTACAACAGCATTCTTAGCATCAATTTCATACCATGATGATGTAATTTCATCTTTTTTTGTGAATTTTGACATTGTGCGTGGATTAATACTATCAATATACTTAAAGTCAAATTGATATTTATGTTGAATACATTGGCTTTCTTTGATATAAATTTAATGCCGATTTGTACCTTATTGCTGGCTTTAAACGCTAAAAAGGTTTTCCAACATTATCGGCAGGTATTTGAACTATATTGTGCACCTTGCATAAAGCTAAAGTACTAAAAAAGGAGTAAAATGACTAAAAAAAGAAATAACCCTGAAACTATAGCCATCCATGGCGGTGATTATAGAAGTGATCCAACTACTAATGCAGTTGCAGTGCCAATTTACCGAACCACATCCTATCAATTTAAAAACACAGAACATGCGGCTAATTTATTTGCATTAAAAGAATTTGGTAACATTTATACAAGAATAATGAATCCAACAAATGACGTATTGGAAAAAAGAGTTGCTGCATTGGAGGGCGGTTTGGCTTGTGTAACAGTATCTTCTGGTCAAACAGCCTCAAGCTTTGTAATCTTAAATGTTGCTCAAGCTGGTGACAATATTGTTAGCTCAACTGATTTATACGGTGGGACTGTATCATTATTTACACATACATTAAGTAAGCTTGGGATTGAAATTAGATATGCAGATCCCAGTGATCCTAAAAATTTTGAAAAATTAGTTGATGATAAGACTAGAGCATTTTATGGAGAAACATTGCCCAATCCTTATTTAAGAGTTTTTCCAATTAAAGAGGTATCTGATATTGGTAGAAAATATAATATACCTTTAATTATGGATAACACTGCTGCCCCAGTAATATGTAAACCCATTGAACATGGTGCAGCAATAGTAATTCACTCGCTTACAAAATATATTGGTGGGCATGGTACAGCTGTAGCAGGAAGTATTGTTGATAGTGGAAATTTTGATTGGACAGCTGATCCGAAAAGACAACCTTTATTTAATGAGCCAGACGCTAGCTATGGCGGAGTGGTTTGGGGAAAAGCAGTTCCCGAACTTACTGGAGCAAATATACCTTTTGCAGTTAGGGCCAGAGTTTGTTTGCTAAGAGATTTAGGTTCAGCTTTAGCACCTGATAATGCATTTGCTATAATTCAAGGTCTTGAAACAGTACCTTTAAGAATGAAGCAACATTGTACAAATGCTCAAGAGGTAGTTAAATTCCTTAAAAAGCACAAAGAAGTTACAAAGGTAATTTATTCTACAGAACATGAAAAAAATATTTCTGAAAGAGCTACAAAATATCTTAGAGGCGGAAATGGACCAATGGTTGGAATCGAGTTAAAAGGTGGTCTTGAGGCTGGAAAAAAATTTATAGAATCGTTGAAAATGTTTTACCATGTTGCTAACATTGGAGATGCTAGAAGTTTAGCTATACATCCTGCCAGCACAACTCACAGCCAATTAAATGAGAAAGAGTTAGCTGCATCTGGTGTTACACAAAGTTACGTGAGACTTTGCATAGGTTTAGAACACATAGATGACATCATTGAAGATTTAGATCAAGCCTTAAATAAGTCTTCTAAAGGAAAGTTAAAAGCAGTTAGTTAAATCTTGTATTCAAATATAAGAAATAAATACTAGAGCTTACTAAAAAAATTGAACTTATTTGGTGCATAGATGCAATATAAATTTGTGCACCATATAAAATTGTTATGATACCTAATATAATTTGTAATAAAATAAAAAAACCTAATATATTTATAGAATTGTATAAATCATAAATTTTATTTTTATAAATTTTATAAAACATGAATAAATAGTAAAATCCAATTACATAAGCTAAGTTTCTGTGTATAAATTGAACTAAAGATGGATCACTAAAAGCAGATAATTTAAATAAATTTGCAAATTCATTATCATTTGGAAAATATGATGGTCCCATATTTGGCCAAGAATTGTAGATTTTTCCAGCGTCCATACCAGAAACGAATGCTCCTATTATAATTTGTGTAAAAATTAATGTTAGAAAAATTAGGGGTATTAAGACATTTAATTTATTTTGGATATTATATTTTAAATTAATCTTTAGATAATTCCAAAATATTAAAGATAAAATGATAAAAGCAATTAACAAATGAATAGACAATCTGAAATGACTTACATCTACTCTATCTACTAAACCACTACTAACCATATACCAACCTATAAAACCTTGAAAACATACAAGAAAAAAAATTAAATATAAATTATATAGTTTGGATATTTTAATTTGAAAAGAAAAATAAATAAGTGGTAACAAAAAACTAATCCCTATTAATCTTCCTAAAAACCGATGAGCCCATTCCCACCAAAATATAATTTTGAATTCTTTCATACTCATTTTGTAATTTTGTAACTTGAATTCTGGTATTTCTTTATAAAGATTAAAATATGAAACCCAATCGTCTTGATTTAATGGTGGTAAAAATCCTGAAAAAAGTTGCCACTTAGTTATTGAGAGACCAGAGTCAGTTAGTCTCGTTAAACCACCAACTACAATCATGATAGATACAATCCAAAACATTGAAATTAACCATAAAGATAATTGATTATTAATTTTATGATTTGTTGTGTACATATGCGAATAAATATAATAATTTTTAAAATATCCAAATATATAAATGTCGCCGCAAAAACTAAAAAAGCTTAATAAAATTAGATCAGAATTAGATAAATTAGATAATTCACTTATAAGAATTATAAAAAAGAGAACATATCTTGTTAAAAAAGTTTTAGAACTTAAAGATAGAAAAAATCAAATAGTTGATCAAAAAAGAATTAAATCAATACTTATCAATATAAGAAAAAAATCTTTAAAGAATAAGATCGATCCACGTATTACTAATAGAATATGGAAAAATATGATATGGTCTTATATTAATTTTGAAAGAAGAAACTTTAAAAAAAAATAATTATTTACTATGAGGTGGAAGTTTTTTTTCCACAAAAGTTTCATGCTTTCTTGTTGAAGGATTATATTTTTTTGTTTTTAATTTTACCTTAGCCTTTTCTCCACCTGCTGGTTTTTTAACATAATAAAAAAAAGGACTATCAGGTTTACTTTCTGGGACCATTCTTACTTTGATATGTGTTTTTTTTGCCATGTTATTTAATATTTTTTATTTTTTTTATAATTTCAGAAATTTTATTTAACTTATTTCTTAAAATATCTTTCTTTATAGAATCATTAGCCAATTAGTCAAGATTTAAAGAAACTTCACCATTTAAAATTTTTTTGACACCATTAATGGTCATACCTTGGTCTTTTAAAAGAAATTTTACCTTTTTAAGTGTGTTTATACATTCATTGTCATAATATCTTCTATTAGAATTGAAGATTTTAGGTTTTATTTGCTTGAATTGTTTTTCCCAAAATCTGATTGTATGAGTTGGTAAGACACCTTTTTTATTAGTTTTCAAATTTAATAATTTAGCGACCTCTCCAATAGTTTTATAAGCACGATCAGATTTATTCATTTTAAATAGAATTTATTAACTTTTTAAATTCTTTTGATGGCTTGAATAGAATTACTTTTCTGCTTGAAATCATTTTGGATTCTTTTGTCTTAGGATTTCTACCAATACGTGATTTCTTATTTCTAATAGTGAAAGTACCAAACTTAGATAACTTGAGTTTTTTTTCTTTAGTGATATTTGAAACAATAATTGATAAAAAATCTTCAATTAAATTTTCTGAAATTTGCTTAGAAAAACCTACTTGCATATATATAGAATTAACTAAATCTTTTTTAGTTAAATTTATTCTCATATATCTAAATATTATTTTTAATCTTTTCTATCAAGTTTCCCTTAACAATTCTATAACTAACATCCAATGAATTTGCAAAACCAATATAATCTGTTCCTCCATGACTTTTTACCACGGGTGAATCTAATCCAATGAATATAGCTCCATTATATAATCTTGGATCTAATCTTTTTTTAAATTTTTTTAAATTTGAAATGTTTAGTAAAGAAGATATTTTTCCTAATAATGAGTCTGTCATTGTTTTTTTTAGTTCACTAGTTATAAAGTTTGCAGTGCCTTCAGCTGTTTTCAAAGCAACATTACCAGTAAAACCATCTGAAACAATTACATTAACTTTACCATCCATCAATTTATCGCCTTCAATATATCCAGCAAAATTGTAATTTTCTGATTTTTTTTCATTTAACATTTGATAAGTTTCTTTTATAATCTCATTTCCTTTTAATTCTTCACTACCAATATTTAATAGAGCAACATTTGGGTTACTTTTTGGAAAAAGAGATGTGTAAAGTGAAGATCCCATAATAGAAAAATCTAATAAATTTTTTGAGCTACATTCAATATTTGCACCTAAATCTAATACAACGCTCATTCCTTTTTTATTAGGCCATAATGCTGACAATGCTGGTTTATCGATATTTTCGATCATCTTAAGATTCAATTTTGCTATCACAAGTAATGCTCCAGTATTACCTGCTGAAATTACGATGTCGCTATCTTTTTTTTTAACGCTTTCTATTGATAGCCACATGCTTGTATCTTTTCCTCTTTTTGCTGCTTCTAGTGGACTATCTTCACTTTGAACATTATTTTCTGTATGAAATATTTCATAGAATTTTTTATCAATTCTATTGTTTATTATTGGTATTATCTCTTTTTCGTTTCCAAAAAGTTTATAAAAAATGTCTTTATTCTTATTATGTTGATGTATTACACCATCTATAATCTTTTTTGGTGAATTGTCGCCACCCATTGCATCGACTGCAATTTTAATCATATCTGACATTTTAGTTTAATTATTCTTTTGGGTCTAGAACTTGTCTGCCTTTATACATACCAGTTTTAAGATCTATGTGATGTGAAAGTCTGTATTCACCTGATTTTTTATCTTCAATTACATTTTTGGATGCAAATTTCATATTTTGTGCTCTTCGCATTCCTGTTCTTGATGGGGTTTGTTTACGTTTTGGAACAGCCATAATTAAAGTTTACTTACACTTTTTAAATAAGAATTCAAAGTTTTTTTTGATAAATTTTGTTCAAATTCATCAAAATAATTCACCAAATAGTCAAATTTTTTAAAATTATTTAAAAATATTGAAATTTTTTCCTTTTTTTCGTTGTAACTTAGGTTGTCCCAAAAATGGATTTCAGAAACAATTCCATGAAAAATATTGATATAATCTTTCATACGTTTATTAATTGATTGATCGCCATATCCAATTTCTCGAATACTTAATTCTAATTGTCTAAAATTAAAGTCGTAAATCTTTTGTAAAAGTTTTTCATTTTCTGGCTTTTTAAATTCTTTTAGAAAAAAAGCAAAGTGGAACAAAAATAAAATCAATCTATCAGCGAAAGTATCTTGTTTATCAAGGCCTTTATAAAGAGATTTATTTGTAGTTAATTTGATAAAATTATTATAAAGATTTATTAATTTATATTGCATGAAAAAAGTTATTTTATTTTTAACATTATTTATAACAGCTTGTTCATTAAATAAAGTTGTTCACCACCATGGTGTACATAATTTAGAAAAAAAACAAACAAAATTAAAGGTTAATTATACAAATAAAAATGACATAATTAAAGTTATTGGACCACCATCAACTAAAAGTACTTTTGATAATGATGTATTTATCTATATAGAGAGAAAAACAAGCAGTTCAAAATTGATGAAGTTAGGTAAAAAAGAACTATTAACTAACAATGTGTTGGTATTAGAAATTGATAATACTGGTGTTTTAATTAGTAAAAGATTTTATAATAAAGATGACATGAACAATATAAATTTTGAAGAATCTATCACGGGTATCAATTATTCAAAAAGATCTTTTATATATAATTTCTTATCATCAGTTAGACAAAAAATAGATGATCCTTTAGGTAAAAAAAGAATCAAAAACTAACCAGCGATAACAGCTAAAAGAAGTAAAGCTACAATATTGGTTATCTTTATCATAGGATTAACAGCTGGACCTGCAGTATCTTTATAAGGATCACCTACTGTGTCACCAGTTACAGCAGCCTTATGTGCGTCAGAACCTTTTCCTCCATGGTTACCATCTTCAATATATTTTTTTGCATTATCCCAAGCTCCACCACCAGCTGTCATTGAAACAGCAACAAATAAACCTGTTATAATAACACCTAACAGCATTGCTCCAACGGAAGCTAATGCAGCAACCTGTCCTCCTATAGCGAATATAACAAAGTATAATACAATCGGTGATAAAACAGGTAATAAGGAAGGTATAATCATCTCTTTAATTGCTGCTACTGTTAACAGATCAACTAATTTTGCGTAATCAGGCTTTTGTTTTCGTTTCATTATACCAGGATATTTTTTAAATTGCCTTCTTACTTCAATTACTACTGCACCACCTGCTCTACCAACTGCTTGCATTCCCATTGAGCCAAATAAGTATGGGAGCATACCACCTATTAATAAACCAACTACAACATAAGGATTAGATAAATCAAAAGTAACAACTATTCCCTCAAGTTTGGAGCCAACTTCTTTTGAAAAATGTTTAATATCCTCTGTATAAGCAGCAAAAAGAACTAAAGCTCCTAAACCAGCAGATCCAATTGCATATCCTTTAGTTACTGCTTTTGTTGTATTTCCTACAGCATCTAAAGCATCTGTAGTTTTTCTAACATTGTTAGGTAATTTTGACATTTCAGCTATACCACCAGCATTATCTGTTACAGGTCCATAAGCATCTAAAGCTACTACCATTCCAGCTAAAGCCAACATTGTAGTTACTGCAATTGCTATTCCATATAATCCAGCAATATGGTTAGTTAATAATATGCCAGCAACAATTATTATTGCTGGTATAGCAGTTGCTTCTAATGAAATTGCCAATCCCTGAATTACATTAGTACCGTGACCTGTAGTTGATGAGCTTGCAACACTTCTAACGGGTCTATAATTTGTTCCAGTGTAGTATTCTGTAACCCAAATTAATAAACCTGTTATTACTAAACCGATAATACCACAATAATACAAACTCATACCTGTGAAGGATTTGTCATTCAATGTATAAAATTTTTCTAATCCAAGCACATAATCAGTTACGGGATAAAGGATCACAAGTGAGGCTATAGCTGATACAACAAATCCTTTGTATAAGGCATTCATTACATTTTTACTTTTTCCAAGTTTTACAAAAAATGTACCTAAAATTGATGTGATTATACATGCACCACCAATAGTTAGTGGATAAATCATCATTGACATGTCATTTGGAAAAAAAATCGAAGATAAAACCATAGTTGCAACAATTGTTACTGCATATGTTTCAAATAAATCAGCAGCCATACCAGCACAATCACCTACATTATCTCCAACGTTATCGGCAATCACAGCTGGATTTCTTGGATCATCCTCTGGAATACCAGCCTCAACTTTCCCTACGAGATCTGCTCCAACATCTGCTCCTTTAGTAAAAATTCCACCTCCTAATCTAGCAAAAATTGAAATTAAAGATGCACCAAAACCTAAGGCTACTAGGGCATTGACGATTTCTCTCTCATCAATATTAAACTTTAATAATAAATAATAATAAACTGCAATTGATAAAAGCGCTAAACCAGCTACTAGCATTCCAGTAACAGCACCCGATTTAAAAGCAACTGAAAGACCACTAGCTAAACCTTTTCTGGATGCTTCTGCTGTTCTCACGTTTGCTTCAACTGAAACTAACATTCCTACATAGCCTGCTATACCAGATAGTGTAGCGCCAATTAAGTAACCCAATCCAACAAGTGGACTGAATGCAACACTAACAATAACTAAAACAACAACACCAACAATTGCAATAGTTTTATACTGTCTAGCCAAATAAGCTTTAGCTCCTATTTGAATTGCAGATGCTATATCTTGCATTTTAGAATTACCTGCATTTGAATTTAGTATATTTTTTCCAGTAAAATATCCATAAACTATAGATAAAAAACCAGCTGCAATTGTATATAAAAGAATAATTTCGACTGTTGAGTTCATATAAACCTTAATAAAGTTGTTGGTTGTTAGTTATAAAAGCCGGACAATACAAAAAAAGCTATAAAAGGCAATCATTAACTTTTAAAATCTATGAAAATAACCTTTATTTTTTAGGGCAATTTTCTTATTTTTTTCATTGATAATTTGAGATTTATGTTTCTTCGGACAAATTTTTCCTATTTTTGAAACTTTTATGCCAAGAGATTTACATGTATTAAAAATGATTCTAGATTTTGATTTAGATGCTGTAAATAATATCTGATAATCATCTCCTTTAGACACACATGATAACTTTTTTATAAGATGTAGATTAATTAACTTTGTAATATTTTTAGAAACAGGGATATTGTTCAAATATATTTTATATGATAAATTTTGTTTATTTATCAATTTTTCTAAATCAGTAACTAATCCATCAGAGATATCAATAGAAGTATTTGCTAAAGCAAATAATTTTTTAGTTAATTTGAGATTCAAATTAGGTAGAAAATATTTTTTTTTGAAATAATTGTTTAAATCTTTATTTAAAAACAACTTTTTTTTTAAAATTTGTAGACCAACATAACTATCTCCCAAATTACCAGTAACATAAATATCATCATTAACTTTTGCTTTATTTCTAAATATAATTTTTTTTGAAAAACCAATAGTTGTTACCGTGAAACTCAATTTTTTTGAAAAAGTAGTATCTCCACCAGAAAGAAAGATAGAATATTTTTTTTGTTCCTGTTCAAGTGACTTAGAAATTTTTTTAAGATTATTTTTTGAGAATGATCTTTTATTTCCAGAACCAGAAATAAAATAATATTTTGGTTTTACACCTTTGCATATCAAATCAGAAATAGAAGACCTTAAAATTTTTTTAATGACTAGTTCTGGTTTTTTAAAATCAATAAAATGTATACCCTCATTATATGTGTCAACTGAAACAACTAATTCTTTTGATTTATCGAAAAAAACATCATCATTTAAATTTAAAGAACCTTTTTTTTCTGATGATAATTTTAAGAAAAAATTGTTTATAAGCTCAAATTCATGCATTAGATGATCTTATTTTTTTTGCAATATTATCTAACAAAGCATTTAAATATTTTGTCTGAGAGTAATCTAAGAAAAAATTTGAAGCATTTAAATATTCTTTAATTATTATATTTATTGAAACATTAGGTTTATATAATAATTCATATGTTGCTGATTTTAAGATAACTTGAAAGAGCTTATCTAAATTATTAAGATTAAAACTATTTCCTGAATTTTTATCTAATTCATCAATCAATATTTCATTACGTTCAATAGTCCCCATTACTATATCTTTAATAAATTTTCTAAATCTATGTTTTGGAAAATCTAATTTTTCGTCATTATTATAAAATTTTCCATATAATTTTTGTATAATGATAACTCTTGGATTATTCTTTGGACTATAAGAAGTTTTCATTATAGGTTTAAAATCGAAAGAACTGCATTAACAGCTTCAGCACCTTTCTTTTTTCTAACTATTGCTTGTTTCATATTTAAACAAGTTATAATTCCATTTCCAATCGGTTTTTTTGACTGAATAGATAAATCCATTATGGCATTTATTGAAGCTTGAGAAATAAATTCAAAATGAGGTGTTTGACCCTTTATTACACATCCAAGGGCAATAAAAGCATCATACTTTTTTAAATTTTTTGATATTATGATCGGAATTTCAAAAACTCCCGGAACTTTAATTTCATTAATAATAAAATTTTTTGGTAAGTGATTTTGAGCACTCTTGAGCAAACCAAAAGATATATCTTTATAATAATCAGCTATAACAATTAAAATTTTTTTTTTCATCAAATAATTTCTTGTTTTGTAATCTTTATACCATATCCATCTAAACCAATAACTTTTTTTGGTGACTTTGTAATTAAAGTCATATTTTTGATTTTTAGGTCTTTAATAATTTGTGCTCCAATACCATAATTTTTTATTAATTTGTCTTTTCCCTTTTTATAAAAATTTTTATTTTTATAATCTTTAAGAGTTTGTGTAACAGATTTAAGATTTGTATCCTTTATAAAAATTAAAACACAATTATTGAATTTTTTAAAGTAATTAAGAGTTTTATTGAATGAATTAGGTAATTGTTGATTTATTAGATAATTCTTTACAACATTAGAGGAAATTACCCTAACTCTGGGGGTAATACCTTTTTTTATTGTTCCCTTGATAAGTGCGAAATGTTCAGAACCATCTAGAAGATTTTCATATATTCTAATTTTATATTTTTGATTTTTTACATCTATAAAGCTTTGTTTTTTTAACCTTATCAATTTTTCTTTTTTGAGTCTGTAAGCAATGAGATCTTCAATTTTACCGATTTTAAGCTTATGTATATTAGCAAATTTAAAAAGCTCTTGACCTTTGGCCATTGAACCATCTTCATTCATAATTTCGCAAATAACAGCTGAATTATTTTTTTTAGCAAGTTTTGAAATATCAACAGAAGCTTCAGTATGACCTGCTCTAACTAATACACCTCCATCTTTTGCAATTATAGGAAACACATGTCCTGGTGACACAATATCATTCTTAGTTACATTTTTTTTTGATGCAATTCTAATAGTTCGAGCTCTATCTTTAGCAGATATGCCAGTTGTTATTCCTTTTTTTGCTTCTATTGATATAGTAAAAGCAGTTTTATTCCTCGATTGATTTACTGGGGACATTAATGACAAGTTTAATCTTTTTGCTTGCAAGCTGTCTAACGCTAAACAAATTAAACCTCTTCCAAACTTTGCCATAAAATTAATATTTTTTGCATTTGAATCTGATGTGGATATTACCAAATCACCCTCATTTTCTCTTTTTTCATCATCAACTAATATGAACATACCCCCCTTTTTTGCAATATTGATTATTGACTCAATTGATGAATAATTACTTTTTTTCATTGAAAAAATTTTTTACATATTTTGAAAGTATATCAACCTCAACATTAACTAAACTTCCTTTTTTAATTTTTGTGAGATTAGTTAATTTAAATGTATGAGGAATTATCCAGATTTGAAATCCCTTTTTTGTAACTTTTGATATTGTTAATGAAATACCATTTATAGATATTGAGGCTTTTTCAATAATGTTTTTTCTTTCTTTTGAATCGATTTCAAAATCAAAAAGATATGATTTATCTACTTTCTTAATATTTCTAACCTTTCCTACTACATCTACATGTCCTTGACAGATATGACCGGATATCTTTTGGCCATATTTCAGTGGAAGTTCTAGATTAATTTGATCGTTGATTTTCAAAAATTTAAATTTAGATCTTTTAATTGTTTCATTTGAGAGATAAAATTCCATAATTTTATTCTTTATTGTGATAAGTGTTAAACAGACTCCATCACAAGCCACGGAAATACCTATATCTTTTTTAGATAATTTAATGTTTGATTTTACAAAAATATTAATACCTTTTGGTCTTTTCAAAATTTTTTTTATTATACCTTTATTAAAAATAATTCCGTTAAACATTCTATCTTATATAAATGGTAATTTTGTCTTTGGCTAGTTTTGAACTTATTTTTGTTTTAACTTTGTATCTGTTATTTAAAATATTATTTGATGTAAAAAATACATATTTTTTGTTTTTAGGTAATATTTTTGAACTTTTAAAGAGATAAAACTGATTTATTAGTCTATCTTTTAGCATATTCTTTGTAATTTTATCACCCCCCTCAACTAATAAATTTCTTATTCCTAAAGAAAATATTTTTTTCAAAATAAACTTAAAATCAAATAATTTTTTTTTATTTAATTTTGATTTAATCAATATTGCCCCCTTTTTTTTTAAAATTTTTATTTTAGGAAGATTTGATGAATTATAAAAAAATATTGTATTTTTTTTTTTTACAGTTTTAAAAATATAAGATTCTTTACTAATTTCTAGATTTTTATCTAAAATAATTCTTTTTGGTGAAAAGTTTTCGTACCCTTTCAAACGACAGTTTAATTTTGGATTATCAGTATTTAAGGTGTTATAAGAAATCATTATTGCATCATTTTTAAACCTTAGATAATGTGATATTTTATCAGAAAATAAGCTTGTAATTTTTTTAATTTTTTCACTATAAATAAGTTTATTTTTTGACACAGCTATTTTAGCTGTCACAAAAGGCAGGCTTTTCTTTCTGTTTATAAAATAAGAATTATAAAGATCAATAGCCTCATTTTTTAGAAGCCCTCTTTTAACTTTAATATTGTTTTTAGTTAAGATCTTAAAACTTTTGCCCTTAACTCTATTATCTATATCATTTATTGAATAGATAACTTCACTAATACCATTTTTGATGATGCTGTTTGTGCAAGGAGGAGTTTTACCATAATGTGTGCAAGGCTCAAGTGTTACATAAATTTTAGATCCTAATAAACTTTGACATGAATTTTTGATAGCATTTATCTCTGCATGTGGTTTTCCATCAAAACCTGTTTGTCCTATAGAAATTATATTATCATTTTTGACTATAACACACCCTACCGAAGGATTTTCACCAGTTAATCCTCTTCTAGCTCTTGCTAAATTAATAGCAAGTCTCATATAGTTTTTATCTTTAAATGAAAATTTATCTTTTCTTGTAGACATCTAGTTTGTCCACAAATTGTACAAAATCTTTTTCTTCTCTAAAATTTCTATAAACTGATGCAAATCTAACATATGCTACAGGATCTAGTTCCTTCAAACCCTCCATAACCATAGTGCCTATTGTATTTGTTGAAATTTCACTTTGACCTAACTCCTCTAAAGATCTTGAAATTTTACTAATAAATTTTTCAGTTGTTTCTGTATCTAAAGGTCTTTTTTTTAACGCAATAAAAATTGATTTAGCTAATTTGTCTCTATCAAAAGTAGATTTTCTTCCATTTTTTTTGATAACCATTATTTCTCTATATTGAACTCTTTCAAAAGTTGTGAAACGAGCACCACAAACACATAATCTTCTTCTTCGTATAGCTGTGCCATCTTCCGTTGGTCGTGAGTCTACAACGGAAGTTTCACCCTTTTTACATATAGAACAAATCATTTATTCAAATTTTTGTAAATTGGAAAATTAGAACATAAACTTACAACTTCTTTTCTAACTTGGTCTTCCACTTTACTATTATCATCAGGATTTTCGGATAATCCTTTTATAACTTTTGTAATTAATTCGCCAACTTTTTCAAATTCTTTTAATCCAAAACCTCTTGTTGTAGCTGCCTGAGAGCCCAAACGTATTCCAGAAGTTATCATTGGTTTTTCGGTATCAAATGGTATACCGTTTTTATTACAAGTGATATTTGCTCTACATAAACTTTCAGAGGCTAAATTACCTTTTACATTAAATGGTCTTAAATCTACTAACATCAAATGTGTATCAGTCCCACCTGAATAAATTTTAAAACCATTATTCTTTAAAGTTTCAGCTAATATTTTAGCATTTGCTAAAACATTTTTTATATAAGTTTGAAATTCTGGTTTTAATGCCTCAAAAAATCCTGCAGCTTTAGCTGCGATAATATGCATTAAAGGACCACCTTGATAGCCTGGAAAAACAGCTGTATCAAATTTTTTTCCTAAATCTAAATCGTTTGATAATATAATTCCACCTCTTGCACTTCTAAATACTTTATGAGTTGTTGAGGTAACAACATGCGCATAATCACATGGATTAGGATATCCTTTACCAGCAACCAATCCTGAAAAATGAGCCATATCAACCATGAGATAAGCTCCAACTTTGTCTGCAATTTCTCTAAATCTTTTAAAATCAATTACTCTTGAGTAGGCACTTCCACCTGCAATAATAAGTTTTGGCTTATGTTCTAAAGCAAGTTTTTCTACATTATCATAATCAATGAGTTCAGATTTTTTATCAACATCATAACTAATTGCATTAAACCATTTTCCAGACATAGAAATTTTCAAACCATGAGTTATATGACCACCAGAATTTAAACTCATGCCCATAAATGTGTCATTTGGTTTTAACAAAGCTAAAAATACAGCACCATTAGCTTGAGCTCCTGAATGTGGTTGAACGTTTGCATATTTACAATTAAAAAGCTTTTTTATTCTTTCTAAGGCTAATTTTTCAGCAACATCTACATGTTCACAACCATTGTAATATCTTTTACCAGGATAACCTTCAGCATATTTATTAGTTAATACAGATCCTTGTGCTTCTAAAACAGCCTGAGAAACAATATTTTCAGATGCTATAAGTTCGATATGATTTTGTTGTCTTATTAATTCATCATTAATTGCTTTAAATAAATCTGGGTCAGTTTTTGAAAGACTTTTTTCAAAAAAATCCTGATAACTTGAATTCACATATTTTGTTTCACTTGACATATTTTATTCCTAAATTTTTTTTACTCTTTTTTTATGTCTACCACCTTCAAATTTAGTATTAATAAATAAATCAACACATTTAAAGGCAATATTTTTTTTTGTTAATCTAGAACCTAATGTAATAATATTTGCATTGTTATGCAATCTTGATAATTTTGTGTTTTTTAATGAATAACAGACAGCTGCTCTTATTTTTTTGTGTCTATTTGCTGCCATTGACATACCGATACCTGAACCACACACTAAAATTCCCATATTTTTTGGGCTATTTGATACTTTTTGACAAAGTTTATGTGCAAAGTCAGGGTAATTTACAGAAATCTTTGACCCATTTGTCCCTAAGTCCTCAAAATAATATTTCCTAAAAAATTTTTTTTTAATTTGTTCTTTAAGATTGTACCCAGCATGATCTGAAGAAATAAATATTTTTTTCAAATTAATTAAATTTGTAATCTAAAACACATGCTACTAAATGGATCCTATTTTCTTCTCCACCATTAAATGCATTGTGATATTTAGTATTATTGGTAATCCAGACCGAACCATCAGCAGGCATATGTTTTGCAACATTGTCTATAACCATTATGGAACCTGGGTTAGTAATTATTGGAATATGAAGTCTCGGCTCTGGATCTCTATGCCAGCTTAAAGTTGATCTTGGTTCTTTTAATAAAATTCTTACACGTCCTAATTTGTACTTTGAAGAAAGGATATCAAAAACTTCTTTGAAGTAAGTATGTTTATATTCATCTATAAATTCAGAATAAGCAGCCTCATCTATAATTTGATCTCTTACAGCTTCTTTTCCAGTGGAGTCCGGTTTAGTCCAGAACACACCTCTTGCTTTATTACCTTTAATAGAATCAGGATCACCTGGTATTTGAGTTAATGAAATTGCTCCAAAATTTGATACACCATCAACTCCTGTAAAACCCTTTATGGTTAATAATTCTTTGTAAGCATTTTGAAGTTTGTTAACATCAAATTTAATATCCTGTTTTTGAAAATCATTAAAATTTAAATTCATTTGTAATTAATTGTCTCCTAATGTTGTTTAATATCTTTTTTAAGATATATTTGTATATAACATTTGTCGCATATAATAAATAAAATTAAATATGATCACAGGTAAGTATCCAAATTTAAGACTTAGACGCAATAGGAAGAGTGAATGGTCAAGAAGACTAATCCAAGAAAATACCCTTAGTTCTAATGATTTTATTCTCCCTATTTTTCTAATTGATGGAAAAAACAAAAAAGAGGAAATAAAGTCAATGCCTGGTGTTTATAGATACTCAATTGATAGAATAAGACAAATTGTTGATAAGGCTATTAAATTAAAAATCCCGATGGTTGCATTATTTCCAAAAATTAAATCAAAATTAAAAAATGAGATAGGATCAGAGGCTTTAAATAGCGAAAATTTGATATGTAAGGCAATTTTTAAAATTAAAAAAGAATATAAAAATCAAATAGGCATTATGTGTGATGTTGCTTTAGATCCTTATACATCTCATGGCCATGATGGCTTAATAAAAAAAAATGAAATAATCAATGATGAAACTATTGAGATATTGATTGATCAATCACTTCTTCAAGCAAAATTAGGATGTGATGTTTTAGCACCATCGGATATGATGGATGGGAGAGTTGCTAAAATTAGAAAAGCCTTAGATAGAAAAGGTTATAAAAATATTCAAATTTTATCTTATGCAGCTAAATACGCATCAAATTTTTATGGTCCTTTTAGAAATGCCGTTGGATCTAAAAGTTTTTTAAAAGGTGATAAAAAAACTTACCAAATGGATTTCAGAAATAGTGATGAAGCTTTAAGGGAAATAGCTTTAGATATAAAAGAGGGTGCTGACATGGTTATGGTTAAACCTGGAATGCCCTATCTAGATATAATTAAAATAATAAAAGATAAATTCAAAATACCTGTCTTGGCTTATCAAGTATCTGGAGAATATAGTATGATTGCTAATGCAGTTAATAAAAAAATTATAAATCATCAAGCTATTTATGAAAGTTTAATGGCATTTAAGAGAGCTGGAGCAAATGCTATAGTTTCTTATTACGCTGATCGGTTGGATAAAATTATTCCTAAATTATTTTAATGAATTAAAAAAATTAATTCTTGTAATAGGATAGTTTAGATTATTAGGCTTCAAAACTGTTTTATCTAGATAATCACTTACTAAACTTAATCCGTTCAATAAAGTTTTTATATCATCCGCTGTATTCTTTTTGTTAATTAGAAAATTTGGTACTATTTTGTCTTCTTTCAAGGATGTAACCACATATATAATCTTATTATTAATTATCTTTTTTGAAACCAATTTTTCAATTTCTAAATCGTAACCTAAGGTTCTAAATAATTTAAGTTCCCAAAAAATATATTCTTTTAGCCATATTTCATTAGATATGATTAAAAAAAATTCATGAATTAAGTCAAAGATTTTCTTATTTGCTTGAAACTCAGCTGTTAATAATTTTAATAAATGCATGGAGGATGTGATGCAAGACAATTTTTGTGGGTCGTTAAAAAATAGTGGAGAAAAAGCTTTTTGAATTTCTATTTTAAAATAACCAATTTTATTTTCAGATTTTGAATTATAATTAACATATAGTAAATTTCCAATTTGAAGATAATTTTTTATTTTTTTTGAAGTACCACCAAAAATTATTCCCGAAATCTTTCCATGATTTTGTGTAAAAATCTCAACAATAAGAGAATTTTCATTATATCTATTTTTCGATAATAAAAAGCCAATATCGTCCCAAATCATAGTGAAAAATTATTTTCTAAACAAAGAACTGCAGCATTTTGTTCAGCATCTTTTTTTGATTTACCTTGTGCAATATAAAATTTTGAATTCGGTAATTTGACTCCAACTTTAAAAATAGGTTTATGTCTAGGACCTGTGTTAGAAATAATTTTATAAGTAGGTAATTTTTTAAATTTTTTTAATGAAAATTCCTGAAGTTTTGTTTTTGAGTCTATTTGAGTGATAATACTATTCTTAATATGATCGTACCAAAGATCTAAAATAACTTTTTCAACTATATTGAAACCTCTATCTAGATATATTGCTCCAATCAAAGCTTCACAACTATCAGCAACTACTTTATCTTCGATTTGAACTGACTTATTTTTAGGATTAAATATTAGGATATATTTATAAAGTTCAATATTTTTTGCTATTGATAAACATGTTTTTTTATTCACTAATGATGCAAATTTTTTATCAAGTATACCCTCTTTTTCATCTGGATAAATTTCTAAAAGTTTTTTTGCAATAACAAGTCCTAAAACTCTATCTCCTAAAAATTCAATTTTTTCATTATTATTTATTTTATTATAACTTTTATGAGTTAATGATCTAACTAACAAATCTTTGTCTTTGAAATTGATCTTAATCTTTTTTTCTAAAGTTTGATAATTA
>MDTA01073420.1_pt1 | contig 20717 bp, 20 predicted proteins | sample 811151 | NCBI WGS metagenome assembly MDTA01 (sample SAMN05326648, study PRJNA326480) | marine metagenome | isolation source: seawater | place: Indian Ocean: South | collected 2010 | reverse complement strand
TTTTGAATAAAATTAATTTTGTCTTTTTTTTTAGATTTTATAAATTCTGAAAGCTTTGGTAAAACAACTGCACCGATTGCTATTCCCGCTATTGCTAAATTTATTTGATAAATTCTATCAGCATAATAAAGATAAGAAACTGCGCTAGCTTGAAATGAAGCTATAATTGTTCCAATTAATATGTTTATTTGTGTAACCCCAGAAGCAAATATACTAGGTAATAATTTTTTAAAAAACTTTTTGGTCTTTTGATTTATTTTTACTTTAAAAGAAATATTTGGAAAATAATATTTCCTAGTAAAAAAAATTAAAATTATTAGTTGTACTAAGCCGGATATTGAAACTACATATGAAATATTTAGTACTAGTTCATCGTTTATATTATTGTTAAACAAAAGCGTTAAAATTAAAAAAATATTTAAAATTATTGGCGAAGCTGCTGCAACAGAAAATTTGTTATGAGAATTTAAAATAGCTGAAAGAAAAGAAGACAAACTTACAAATAATAGAAACGGAAAAGTAATTCTAGTAAGATTAACTGTTAAGTCAAATTTATCTGGGTCCTCATTAAATCCAGGAGCTATAAGATGAATGAAACTCGGCATGAAAATTTCAATAATTATAGTTAGTATTAAAAGTGAGAATAAAAGAAGGTTAAATATTTTGGAAGCAAACTGTTTTGCATTTTTTTCACTAACAGTCTTTTCTGCTGTATAACTTGGTACGAAAGCTGCATTAAAGGTTCCCTCTGAAAATAATCTTCTAAAAGTATTGGGTAGTCTGAAAGCGACAAAAAAAGCATCCGCTATAGGTCCTGAACCTAAAAAAATTGCTATCAAAACATCTCTTACATAACCTGATATTCTGCTTAATAAAGTGAAAAACCCAAATGCACCGGTTGACTTAATTAAATTCATAAATCATATTAGTCTTAATTTTAATCTATTTGTATATCTAAATAAAAAAAATGAAAAAAACAAAGATACATCACTATTCTGACAAAGAAGCTCTGGATTTTCACAATTCAAGTAAGCCAGGAAAAATAGAGATTGTCTCCTCTAAACCTATGACCACTAAAAGAGATTTGGCTTTAGCTTACTCACCAGGAGTTGCTGCGCCAGTAAAAGCTATATTCAAGAATCCTGATCTAGCTTACGACTATACAACCAAAGGGAATCTAGTTGCAGTAATAAGTAATGGATCTGCGATTTTAGGTTTAGGAAACCTGGGTGCTTTAGCATCAAAACCTGTAATGGAAGGAAAGGCAATTTTATTTAAAAGATTTGCAGATATAGATGCTATCGATCTAGAAATTGATACTAAAAATAATGATGAAATAATTAAAAGTATAAAAAATTTTTCCTCTAGTTTTGGGGGAATTAATTTAGAAGATATTGCTGCGCCAGATTGTTTTATTATTGAGGAAAGCCTTAAAAAAGTTCTAAATATTCCTGTATTTCATGATGATCAACATGGAACAGCCATAATAACATCTGCAGCTTTAATTAATGCGATAGATCTTGCTAAAAAAGATATTAAAAAAATAAGGATAGTTATAAATGGAGCCGGAGCTTCCGCTATGGCTTGTGCAAACTTATTTAAAAAGAATGGCATACCGCAAAAAAATATAATGATGCTAGATAGAAAAGGAGTTATTTACAAAGGTAGAAAAAATCTAAGCAAATGGAAATCTGCTCATGCTATTAACACAAAATTTAGATCTTTAAAAGATGCAATAAAAAATGCTGATGTTTTTTTGGGTTTGTCATCTGCAGGTGTTTTAAAAAAAGAAATGGTAAAGACGATGGCGACTAACCCAATTATATTTGCTTGCGCAAATCCAGATCCTGAAATCACACCAGAAGAAATTGAAGAAGTTAGAAACGATGCTATTGTAGCAACTGGAAGATCTGACTATCCAAATCAGGTAAATAATTTACTTGGTTTTCCCTATATTTTTAGAGGTGCTTTGGATGTAAGAGCTAAAACAATTAATGAAGAGATGAAGATAGCAGCTGTAAAAGCAATCGCAAATTTAGCTAGAGAAAGAGTTCCTGATGAGGTAGCTGCTGCAATGGGAGGTGAAAGACCAGTTTATGGAAAAAATTATATAATACCATCAACATTTGACCCAAGACTAATTAATGTAATATCAGTTGCTGTTGCAAAGGCAGCAATTAAAAGTGGAGTTGCAAGAAAAAAGATTGAAAATTTTGAATTATATTCTGAAAAATTAAAACAAAGATTAGACCCTTCAGTTACAATAATGCAAGGTATTAATAATCAAATTAAAAAAAATCAAAAGAAAGTAGTTTTTGCAGACGGTGAAGACGAAAATACCCTTAAGGCTGCAATCGCATTTAAAAATAGTGGATTAGGGACTCCTATAATTATTGCTAAAGAAAAGGTTATCAAAGAAAGATTAAAGGAGATTGGATACAGTGAAAACTTTAATATTGAGATAGTCAACTCTACGAAAAAAAATTTAAGAGAAAAATATTTAAATTATATTTTTAAAAAATTGCATAGCGAGAAAGGCATGCTCGAAAGAGATTGTGATAGAATGATCAGAAACGACAGGGTAATTTGGGGATCTTGCATGGTAGCATGTGGTGATGCTGATGCTATGGTCACAGGTAATACTAGAAGATATGGTCAATCATTAGATAAAATTATTAAAATTATAGATCCAAGACCTGGAGAAATAATGTTTGGATTAAATATGGTAGTCAGTAAAGGGAGAACAGTTTTTATAGGGGATACTAATGTACATGAATACCCGTCTTCCGAAGAAATGGCTCAGATTGCAATATCTGCTGCTAGAGTGGTAAGGCTGTTTGGTTTTGATCCTAAAATAGCCTTTCTATCTCATTCCACATTTGGGCAACCTTTAACAAGTAGAACAAAACACATAAGAGATGCGGTTAACATACTAAAAGAAAAAAAAGTAGATTTTAAATTTGATGGTGACATGCAGCCTGACGTTGCTTTAAATGATGAGTATAAAGAGCTTTATCCATTTTCAGATATAGTGGGTAATGCGAATGTTCTTATTATGCCAGGTCAACATAGTGCTGCTATATCTTATAAAATAATGAAAACTCTTGGGGGAGCAAAAGTCATTGGACCTCTTTTAATTGGTTTAGGCCAGGCAATTGAGATCGCTCCATTAAGATCGTCTACTTCAGATATTTTAAATCTGGCATCAGTTGCAGCTTACTCAGCCAGTGTTATAGATTATAAAAAGAAAAATTAATTTTTTAAAATCCTTAAGTCATCAACTAATAAAATGCTAGCAATAACATCTTCGACATCCAATATAGATTTGGCTTCTTCAATTACTTCAGTTTTTTCATCTTTGTTATCAGCTATCCCATAAATATAAATTTTTTTCTTATAAGTGTCTATGTTGTAATTTGAAGATTTAATAGACTTGTTAAATATCATTGCAGATCGTAATTGCGAGGTAATTAGTAGATCTTTTGCGGATTGTTTAAAATTAAAATCGTCTTTTATTTTTAAATCATTTCTTACTGATCTTGTACCTTTAATTTCCCAAGCATATTTTGTAATCTTTAACTTTTCTTCTGGCGTATTAACTCTTCCCGTTAAGAATATTCGACCATCTAGCACTTTTGTTTTAACATAAATTAAATAATCTTTATTTTCTAATAAAAGTTTTGCCGTAAGATTCTTTTGCATAATAGAGTCATCAATTTGAGTACCTATAGTCCTTGGATCCATGGCTATACTTACGCCACTCCCAAAAACACCTGCAGATCCTACACCAACACAACTATTAAGAAAAAATAATATAAAAAAAATTTTTAAATATTTAAATTTCATTTTTTAATTTAATACAAAATTCATAAACTTTTTTTTTCGAAATTTCACTATTTCTACATATCAAATCTACAATATCTTTTACACTTAATTTGTTTATTAATCTTTTAATTTTTAATTTATCTGATTCGTTCAATATTTTTAAATTTTTTTCTAAATTCGTTGGAGGTGAAACTACTAAGGTAATTTCACCTTTTAAAGAGATATTTAATTTTTTAAAATCTTTAATTTCAAATCTAATTATTTCCTCAAACATTTTTGTCATTTCCTTACATATTATCATTTGCCTGTTTTGAAAGTGCTCTATAAATGGATCAACAATTTTATGTAGTTTTTTTGCTGATATAAAAAAAACTACGGAAGATTTTAAACAAGATATTTTTTTTAAATCTTTATTAATTTCACTTTTCTTTTCTGGTAAAAAACCATGGAAATAATACTTATCAGAAAAACCACTTATTGATATAGCTGCAGACACTGATGAAGGGCCAGGAATTGGAAAAACAGGTATATTGTTATTTACACACTCTCTAATTAAAATTTTTCCTGGGTCAGATATTGATGGCGTTCCTGCATCTGAAATTATTGATATTTTTTTATTTGATTTTAAAGATTTAACTATTGTGTCTAGATTTTTAGTTTCATTAAATTTATGATACGAAAAAAGTTTAGATTGAATACTAAAATGATTTAACAACTTTTTTGACGTTCTAGTGTCTTCACAAAGAATAATATCTGAATTTTTTAATACCTCAATTGCCCTTAATGTTATATCTCCGAGGTTGCCAATAGGTGTAGATACAACATATAATCCATTTTTTAACTTATTTTTGTCTTGTTTAGATTGCATCAATTTAAGTAAATATAGTAATACTAAAGAAATGAAAACTTTAATTAAATTTTTTTTACTTTCGTCACTTATCTTTTTTAGCCAATTTAATAAAACTTTTTCAGAAGAAAAAATAAATATTGGTGTTATTTTACCTTTGTCAGGTGAATACCAGGAAATTGGTAAAGCAGTTATAAAAGCAGTGCAAATGGCAATTAACAAAATTGATGATGATAGAATTGCTATTCATGTAAAAGATAATCGATCTGATCCAGATACTACTTTGGATGTTGCTAGAGAGCTTTACTCATCGGGAATAAAAATTATTATTGGCCCAATTTTTCAAAAAAATCTAATTAAACTATCCAATCTAGAAGACGTAACATTTATTTCTTTTACAAACAGAATTAAAGGAAATCCAAAAAATGTAATTAGTGCAGGAGTAAATGCAATCTCTCAAACCAATACAATTAAAAAGTTTCAAATAGAAAAAGATATTAAAAGATCTTTGTTTTTAATCCCAAAAGGTAATTTTGAAGATGAAATAAATTATGCAATAAAAAAAACTAGTATTAAATTAAAAGATAAGATTGTCTATGAAACGGATCCTACAAAACTTACCTCACAAATTGAAAAAATTACAAGGTATCCTCAACGAAAACAAAATTTGATTGATGAAATAAAAAGATTAGAAGATTTAGATATTGAGGGAAATAAAAATAGAATAGAAAGTCTTAAAAAAAAAGATACTTTAGGTGGTATAAACTTCGACTCTGTTATTATAGCCGACTTTGACGAAAGTTTAAAAAGTGTAGTTACCTCTCTGCTTTATACCGACGTTTCATCTAACAGAATTAAATACATCACATTTAATCAATGGTTTGATAAAAGTCTTTTAAAAGAAAAGAGTTTACAACCAATATATTATCCATCTGTAAATAGAGCTAATTTTGTAGAATTTAATAAAAAATTTAAAAAAATATATAATCAAAACTCAAATCAAATCGCTTTTTTGAGCTATGACATTGTCGGTTTAGTCTATTATTTATTATTTCAAAATAATTTTTCAGTGGATAAAAATTTATTTTATAAAAGAAATAGATTTAAGGGAAAAATTGGCATATTTGAAATAAATAAAAATATAATTACACATCAATTAAACTTTTATGTTGTAGATGATGGAAAGATTAAAGAAATTTTTTAATTTTTTTATATGCTTTATATCTGTGGTCAATTTTTTTTTTTTTCTGAAAAATTCATTTGACCGAAAGTTTTTTTTTCACCATTAGGTATAAAAATTGGATCGTATCCAAATCCATTTTTTCCTTTTTTTTTTGTTGATATTAAACCTTCAACTATACCAGTCTTAGTTTTATAATTTTTGCTAGACCAAAAGATCGTTAAAGAACAAATAAATCTAGCTTTAATTTTTTTGTTTTTCCAATTTTTGTCCTTCTTATTCAATTTTTCAAAAATTTTTTTTATTGCTTTATTAAAATTATTTCTTCTACCGGCCCATCTTGCAGAATAAATTCCCGGAGATTTATTTAACAAATCAATTTCTAAACCAGAGTCATCCGCTATACATGGCATGTTTGTTCTATCAGAATAATACTTTGCCTTAATAAATGAATTTTCTTGGAAAGATTTCCCATTTTCGATTGGGCTTTTCAAATTTTTAAAATTATTAGTTGAAAATATTTTTATTCTTTTGGGCAATAAATCTTTTATTTCCCTTATTTTACCTTGGTTATTTGATCCAATAAGAAGAAATTTAATTTTTTTATTTAACATCTAGAATTTTTTTTTTTACTTACCATATAGGTAATAATGACAAAAGAAAAAACAGATACAGAAAATGAAAAAAAATCTTTAAAAGACGATAAACTGACTGTAGATGCAAAGGAAGATGATATTAAAAAAGATTTATCGCCGGAAGAAAAAATATTAGACTTAGAGGATAAGCTTGTTAGAGCTTTTGCTGAGATGGAAAATCAGAGAAGAAGGTTTGAAAAAGAAAAGGATGAGGCTTTTGAATATGGAGGATTTGTTTTAGCGAAAGAATCCCTTAATCTTTTAGATAATTTAGAAAGATCAAAACAATATTTGGAAAATGATGAGAAATTAAAAAATACCGATGCTTTAAAAAAAATAATAGAACATTTAAACATTATCCAAAAAGATATGCTTGGCATATTAAAAAAAAACAATATTGATCCTATTAATGCAATAAATAAAAAATTAGACCCTAACTTACATCAGGCTATGATTGAAATAGAAGATGAAAATAATGATCCTGGCACAATTATACAAGAAATTCAAAAAGGGTTTACAATGAAAGAAAGATTATTGAGACCATCTTTAGTGGGTGTTTCAAAAAAACCCGATGAAAAAATTAAAGAAAAGGCTGAGAAAAACGATGAAAAACAAGGAAATTAGGTGAAAAAAATTAATATCTTAAGAAGGTTGTAGATTAAAAATTAAACACTATATGCAATTAAGGAATTAAAAATATGAGCAAAGTTATTGGAATAGATTTAGGAACAACCAACTCTTGTGTTGCAATAATGGAAGGTTCGCAGCCAAAGGTATTGGAGAACGCTGAAGGCGCTAGAACGACTCCATCCGTAGTAGCTTTTACGGAAGGTGAGGAAAAATTAATAGGCCAACCTGCTAAAAGACAAGCGGTTACAAATCCTCAAAATACAATATTCGCAGTAAAAAGATTAATAGGAAGAAATTTTAATGATACATCTGTTAAAAAAGATATAGAAACATCTCCCTTTAAAATTATTAATTCAGAAAAAGGAGATGCTTGGATTGAGGCTTCTGGAAAAAAATATTCACCATCTCAAATATCAGCATTTGTTCTACAAAAAATGAAAGAGACTGCAGAAAAGTATTTGGGACAAGAGGTTACCAAAGCAGTTATAACTGTTCCAGCCTACTTTAATGATGCACAAAGACAAGCTACAAAAGACGCTGGTAAAATTGCAGGCTTAGAAGTTTTGAGAATCATTAATGAACCTACCGCTGCTTCATTAGCTTACGGACTTGATAAGAAAAAGACTAGTAAAAAAATTGCTGTATATGATCTTGGCGGTGGTACATTCGATGTATCAATTTTAGAACTTGGTGATGGTGTATTCGAAGTTAAATCCACAAATGGAGATACTTTTTTAGGAGGAGAGGATTTTGATAATACAATTGTAGATTATTTATTAAGTGAATTTAAAAAGGATAATGGAATTGATTTAAAATCAGATAAACTCGCATTACAAAGATTAAAGGAAGCTGCAGAAAAAGCAAAGATAGAGTTATCTTCTGCAACACAAACTGAAATAAATCTTCCTTTTATTACCGCTGACAAAACTGGGCCTAAACATATTAACTTAAAAATGACTAGAGCAAAGTTAGAGGCGCTTGTTGAGGATTTGATTACGAGAACTATTCCACCGTGTAAAACTGCACTTCAAGACGCGGGTTTGAGTGCCAGTGAAATAAACGAAGTGATTTTAGTTGGTGGGATGACTAGAATGCCTAAAGTAATAGAAGAGGTTAAAAACTTTTTTGGAAAGGAGCCAAATAAATCTGTAAATCCCGATGAAGTAGTAGCTATGGGAGCAGCGATACAAGCTGGAGTTCTTCAAGGAGATGTTAAAGATGTATTGTTATTAGACGTAACTCCACTATCTTTAGGTATAGAAACTCTAGGAGGAGTATCAACAAAATTAATTGATAAAAACACAACAATTCCTACAAAAAAGAGCCAAGTTTTTTCTACTGCTGAAGATAATCAGCCAGCAGTATCTATACGAGTTCTGCAGGGTGAGAGAGAAATGGCTTCAGATAATAAAATATTAGGTAATTTTGAATTAGTAGGTATAGCGCCAGCGCCCAGAGGTGTGCCTCAGATTGAAGTTACTTTTGATATAGACGCTAATGGTATAGTTAATGTATCTGCAAAAGATAAGGGAACTGGTAAAGAACAGAAAATTCAAATTCAAGCATCAGGAGGACTTTCTGAGGAAGAAATTAGTAAAATGGTTAAAGAGGCAGAAGCAAATAAAGATGCTGATAAGAAAAAAAGAGAAGGTGTGGACTCAAGGAATCAGGCTGATACTTTATTACATTCAACAGAGAAAAATTTAAAAGAGCATGGCAGCAAAGTTTCAGATGCAGACAAGAAAGCAATCGAAGATGCTTCAGCAAACTTAAGAAATGCTCTTAAAGGTACAGAAATAGAAGAGATTAAAAAGAAAACTCAGGATCTAGTTCAAGCATCAATGAAACTTGGTGAGGCAATTTATAAAACGCAACAAAACGCTAAACCTGGCGATGCACCTAAAGACGCAAAAAAAGAAGAAGGAAAAAAAGACGATAATGTTGTTGATGCAGACTTCGAGGAAGTAAAAGACGAAAATAAAGAAAAAAGCGCCTAAAAAATCAACTGATTGTCTATAATTAGTTATGGCAAAAAGAGATTATTACGAAGTTCTAGGTGTTAATAAAAGTTCATCTTCTGATCAAATAAAATCAGCTTATAGAAAACTAGCAGTCAAATATCATCCCGACAAAAATTCAGGAGATAAAGCGGCTGAAGAAAAGTTTAAAGAAGCATCCGAAGCTTATCACGTACTTTCTAATGCAGAAAGAAAACAAAATTACGATAATTTTGGTCATTCAGCATTTGAAAATGGTGGAGGCGGAAGAGGTGGGTTTAGTAATTTTGATTTTTCAAGTTCATTTTCAGATATATTTGAGGATTTCTTTAGTGAAGGTTTTGGCGGTGGAAGAGGAAGGAGTCGAAGATCTAATAACCGAGGCTCTGACTTAAGATATGATCTATCAATTAGTTTATATGAAGCCTATAACGGTAAAAAACAAGATATAAAATTCTCTACATCTGATAAATGTGATACTTGTAAAGGATCTGGTTCTAAACCAGGTCATAATACTGGTTCTTGTTCAATGTGTGGTGGGCATGGACAAGTCAGATCTAGTCAAGGATTTTTCACTGTTCAACAGACTTGTCCTCAATGTGGTGGAGCTGGAGAAGAAATAACTAATCCTTGTACAAGTTGTAATGGACAAGGAAAAAAACGATCATCTAAAAGAATATCTGTCACAATTCCAAAAGGGGTAGATGACGGAACTAGAATTAGATTAGCTGGAAAAGGTGAGGCTGGATCTAGAGGAGGGAACAATGGAGACCTTTATTTATTTATTAATGTAAATTCCCACGATCTTTTTAAGAGATCGGAGGAAAATCTGTTTTTTGAATGTCCAATATCTATTGCAGATGCAGCCTTGGGGACTTCTATTGAAATTCCAACTATAGATGGTGGTAAAGCTAAAATTAAGATACCAGCTGGTACACAAAGTGGAAAGCAATTTAGATTAAAAGGCAAAGGAATGCCTTATATGAGAGGTGGCGATTATGGTGATCTTTACATTCAAGTAAATACTGAAGTCCCAATATCGTTAAACAAAGAACAAAAAGAATTACTCGAAAAATTTCGAGAAATTGAAAATGAAAAATCAAATCCGAGTATAAAAAAATTCTTCCAAAAAGCAAAAAATTTTTGGAAAAATTAATTCATGAACTTAGAGGAAATAGTTCCAGCAATTGCTTTAATTGCAGTTTTATTCCTAGTTCTGCCAGCTTTCATTAGATCCAATTCAAAAAAGAAGTTGTTTTTTAAAAACTTAGGTATTTGGAGTGTTATTGTCTTATCAGTTATGGTACTTTCTTATTTCATATTCTAATGAAAAAAACTAATATAGAATTTTAATTAAGTAACATTTTTTTTGCAGACTCAAATTCCTCTTTGGTTAGAACACCAGATTTGTATAAATCGTTTAAATCTTTAAGTTGTTTTATAAAATCATCATTTTTATTTTTTTTATTATTTATAATTTTGTCATCTTCTATATTAATTCCAAATTCGGTAAGATCTAGTTTATGATGATTTTTTGCTTTCATTTCAATTTCAAAATGCTTATGGTATACAGCTCTATCTTTAGTAAATTCCTCCATGAATTTTTTTTTTTTTGGAAACCCTGCAATGTTGTCCCTATGGTATTCGCTTTTTTCCTCATCTCCTTGCAGTGATATTGGAGCACCAAATAATTCAGGATTGATCGCATAATTAATTTCAACTGCCTTATCTCTTACACTTGCTAAAGATATTATATGCGATGATGCTAAAGCAGTTTTGGGAAGTTTTAAGTTATGATCCAAAATATAATTTAAAATATAACCTCTAAGGGATTCAGGATCGTCAGGATAATTTAATTCTTTATATATATCTAAGTGTCTTGTTTTTAAACAATTATATGACATACCTCTAGACCATAAATTTGCATATTGATACTCCCTTCTTAATGTACAATTATCGTATTTTCCATTTTTAAGTAAATTATTAAAATATGCTCCTATATAGTTTGCAAATTTTCCACCAGTAACAATATCACAAACTTCAAAAAGGGCTTTCCATGTGTTGTTTTCAGTTTGAATGAAATCAATACAGTTTAATTCAATTGAATTTATAGCAAAATGGTATTTATCAAAAAAAGTCCACTCTCCCTCTGGAAAATAAAAATTTGTACCTTTCCACCTAAATTTACCTTCATAAGTATTTCCTTTTGACAGTTGAATATTTGCGTAAGAGGAGGTTATTTGAAACAAAACCAAAATAATAAAAAAAAACTTTTTCATTGTTTAAATATTTTAGTTAAGTAATTTTTTTTTTGCAGACTCAAATTCCTCTTTAGTTAGAATACCAGATTTGAATAGATCGTTTAACTCTTTTAGTTGTTTCACAACTTCCTTATTTTGATCTTTATTTTGCTTTTTATTGTCATTTACTACATTAATATTATCTCCAATGAATCCTAATTCATCTAATTTTGCAATTACTTCATTCCTTGACATTTTGCTTGAAAATTTGGATTTTTTTCCTTTGCCTGGGTTAATTCCATTTTTCCATTTTACTACTCTTCTTAATGCAAAAAAGAAACAATCTTGATTATATGCATCAGCACAAATATATGTCATTTCTTTTTTTGAACTCTGAGCACATTCTCCCCATGGACAATACCAAAAATAAGAACCAGTTCCGTCTACAGTTACTAAAAATGCTAAAGGTTTGTTATTTAAAGATTGGCCTCCTTTGCCTATGCCTCCTTTTAAATAATCAATAAAGTGATTTATTGTCTCTTGTGAAAGTTTTAGTTCTCCTTTGCCGGTTGTGGAGTTTCTTGAATGAGAAATATTAATACTCATTAATAAAATAGATATAGCTATTAAAATTTTTTTCATTTATTAGTTAATAGATAGTATGACAAAAAAAATTAATATTTCAATAACTGGATGTTTGGGCAGAATGGGAAAAAACGTTATTAAATCCGCTATCAAAAATAAAATTTTTAAGATAATTTCTATTACAGAAAATAGACAGATAAATAAAAAAATACATGGAATTAAACCAACATTAAATAATGACATCGCTTTTAAAAAGACAGATGTAATTATAGATTTTACGGTGCCTAAATGTACTTTTGAGGTTCTAAAAATTGCGTCAAAACTCAAAAAAAGAGTAGTAATTGGTACAACTGGATTTAGCAAAAAAGAAGAGCAAATAATTAAAAACTACTCAAAAAAAATACCTATTTTAAAAGCTGGCAATATGAGCTTGGGAATTAATTTATTGATGTATCTTTCGGAGGTAGCTTCAAGATCTTTAGGAAATGAATTTTTAACAAAAATTTTTGAAATACATCATAAACATAAAAAAGATCATCCATCTGGCACAGCCTTAATGTTAGGTAAGGGAGTCGCTATAGGAAAAAATAAAGATTTTTATAAATTAGTAGGTAAAAAATATTTAAATAAAAAATCATTTCCTTATAGTAAGAAAATCAATTTTAATTCTTTACGAAAAGGCGAGATTATCGGAGAACATGATGTAAAATTTTCCAGCGGGAAAGAAGTAATAACCTTAAACCATGAAGCATTTGACAGAGCACTTTATTCTGAGGGCGCTTTAACGGCTGCTAAGTGGCTAATAGGAAAAAAAGCTGGCCTTTACTCAATGAGAGATTTGCTGAACTTTAAATAAGAATGAATGAAGTTCAAAGATCAAAAATTGTCTTAAAAATACTTAACAAAATTTACCCAAAAGTTCCTGTTCCTCTGAAACATAGAAATATATTTACATTATTAGTTTCAGTTCTGCTATCTGCCCAATGTACTGATGTAAATGTTAATAATGTTACTAAAAATATTTATCCAAAATATTATCGCCCAGAACATTTTGTAAGATTAGGAAGAAGGAAAATTGAAAAATTGATAAAAAGTATTGGAATATTTAGGATTAAAGCTAAAAGTATTTATTACTTATCAAAGACATTGATTGAAAAGTACAACGGAAAAGTTCCAAATACATTTGAAAGATTAGAAGAGCTTCCTGGAGTTGGACATAAAACTGCTAGTGTAGTCATGTCACAAGGGTTTGGTCATCCAGCTTTTCCAGTAGATACTCATATTCATCGACTTGCACAAAGATGGGGCCTTACCAATGGAAAAAGTGTTGTACAAACTGAAAAGGACCTAAAACGATTATTTCCTATCAAAAGTTGGAATAAGCTTCATCTTCAAATTATTTATTACGGTAGACAGTATTGTAAAGCTAGAGAATGTTACGGAATAACTTGTAAAATTTGTACTACTTGTTATCCTTACAGAAAAAAACCAATCATAACAAAGAAAGCATAATATGAAAATTTTAGGGATAGGAAACGCAATAGTAGACGTGATCTGCAAAGTTGAGGATAAATTTATATCAGAAAATGGACTTACAAAAAGTACAATGAAATTAATTTTCGATGAAGGTGAATTTAAAAAACTTCTATCCAATCTTAAAATCGAAAAAACTGTTTCAGGAGGTTCGGTTGCAAACTCAATAGTAGGTTTGTCCCAACTTGGAAATAAAGTAGGATTTATTGGCAAAGTTTCTGATGATGAGCTAGGAAGTAAGTATGAAGAAGGTCTAGTGAAGGAAAATGTTAAGTATTATTATTCAAAAAAGAAAGAAGAATTACCAACAGGAACTTGTTTAATTTTAGTAACACCCGACTCAGAAAGAACAATGTGTACCTTCTTGGGAACTGCTGGCAAGATTAATGAAAACGATGTAAACGAAGATGCTGTTAAAACAAGTGAAATTATTCTTTTGGAAGGTTACCTCTGGGATGAAGGAGAACCAAAAAAAGCTTTTGATAAGGCAATCAACTGTGCAAATAAAGTTGCCATGTCTTTATCTGATCAATTTTGTGTGGACAGACATAAATCCCATTTTTTAGAACTAGTAAAAAATAAACTAGATATAACTTTTGCAAATGAACAAGAAATTATTTCTCTTTTAGATGCAAAAGATTTCGACGACGTAACTAATTTTGTAAAAAGTCTTGGAAAAACAATGGTCATCACAAGAGGTGATAAAGGAGCAGTTGCGATTAATAAGGATGAGATTGTTGAATGTGGAATAAAAGATGGACTTAAAATTGTTGATTTAACCGGAGCAGGTGATCTTTTTGCAGCAGGGTTTTTGCATGGTCATATAAATAATCTAAGTTTAAAAGAAAGCTTAGAAAAAGGCACAGAGATGTCAGCAAAAGTTATCCAACAAATAGGCGCTAGACTTTAAAATTATTTTTTTTTCTTTTAAAGCTACCCTTGCCCTTTTTAGGCTTAACAATTCTCGGTTTATATTTTTTTGAAAAAAGATCACTTTTAATTAAATTTTTTTTTTTCACACAAGATATCCTTCTTTTGAAGTTTGAATTAATTTTTCATCATTAAAAACTTCCTTAATTTTTTTTCTTAATCTATAAATATGAGTTTCGACAGTATGTGTTTCAAGATTATTAGAATATCCCCAAACATTTTCTTGTAGTTTATTTACCTTTTGAGGGTGACTTTGCTTTTTTAAATAAAGCAAAAGATTAATTTCCTTTTCAGTTAATTTTAAAAATTTACTGCCTTTTAGCAGATTTCGAGAATTTAAATCTATAGTGTAATTGTTAATTTTTATATTTGATTTAAAGTTAAATGAAGATTTTAAAATTTTAATATTAATTTTCTGTATAAGATCAAATATTTTAAGAGGAAAATTATTGATTTTTAAAAAATAATCTTTGCCAATCTGGCTTTTTATGTCTTTCGTTACAATTATAATAAAATTTTCAATTTTTTCCTTTTTTTTTAAATCTATGAATTCATCTATATTTTTTATGTGAAAAAGTTCAAAAAAAAATTGATTTTTTAACTCTTGTAATACATCATATAATGACTTGTTATTAATGATAAAAACTTTTGAACTGAACATAAAAAGTAGTTTATGATAATTAATGTAAAAAATAAAGATACTCTAATCATAGATGAATTTAAATTTAAATGCTGTATTGGCAAAGGAGGATTTACTAATAAAAAGATTGAAGGAGATAAAAAAACACCAAGAGGTACTTTTTCATTAGGTAAGGTTTTTTTTAGATCAGATAGAATTGATAAAATTCAAACAAAATTAGTTACTAAAAAAATTCGAGAAAATCTAGGCTGGAGCGACAATATTTTAAGCAAAAATTATAACAAAGAGATAACTCTATCAAATATCGAAAAAGGAGAGAGGCTTTATAGAAAAGATCATAAATACGATATTTTTATAGAAATAAAGTATAATTCAGAAAAGATTAAACCTGGAAAAGGTAGTGCCATTTTTTTACACTTAACTAAAAATTACAAGCCGACCGCTGGGTGTGTGGCTATAGATTATAACTCTATGATAATAATATTAAAATTAATAAACAAAAAAACAAAGATTAGGTTAAATTAAGTTCTTTCTCCAAAAATTTTAGATCCAACCCTAATAAAAGTAGAACCATTTTTTATAGCTTCTATATAATCTGCAGACATGCCCATGCTTAATTCTTTTAAGTTAATTTTTTTTTTAAGTTCATTCATTTTAGAAAAATATAAATTAGAACTATTATCGTTTGGTGGAATACACATAAGACCAACAATATCTAAATTAAGCTCCTTAGTGCACTCGCTGTAGAATTTTTCTAATTCATTTAATTTTATTCCAGATTTTTGAGACTCATCTCCTATGTTAATTTGAATAAAATATTTTAATTTTATTCCTTTCTTTTTTTCCTCCTCGCTTAGCTTTGATGCTAATTTTAAACTGTCCAAGGAATGTACATAATCAAAAAGACCTACTACATATTTAACCTTATTAGTTTGAAGTTTTCCCACTAAATGAAGCTTAATGTTAGGATTTTCTTTTTTTTTATTAGTCCATTTAGTTTTAGCCTCTTGGACTTTGTTTTCCCCATAATGATTATGTCCATAGTCAATTAAAGGTTTAATATGGTCAATATCAAAAGTCTTAGATACTGCAATTATACAGATATTTTGACTAAAATCTTTTAAACTCTTTTTAATTTCTAAAAAATTATTAATAATTTGTTGATGCATAAATATAAAAGTATTTTCTATTTTATAGATGAATTTGATAAAAAGGAACTTTTAAAATTAAGTAAAGATATATGTCTTATTTATAGAAATTATACAAAGAAAGACATTAGAAAAGATATAATAAATCTTGTTGATTTTTGTAAAAAAACACGAAACAAATTATTTATTTCAAATAACCTTAGATTAGCTATGAAATATAATCTAGATGGATTATATATACCATCATTTAATAAGTCGTTATGTTACAAAAATAAAGCTTACAGAAAGAATTTTGAATTAATTGGTTCTGCCCACAATACAAGAGAGATTAAAAATAAAACACAACAAGGATGTACTAAAATTTTTTTAAGTCCTTTATTTAAACACAAAAATGGAAACAATAAATTGGATATTGTAAAATTTAATCTACTGATAAATAATTGTAAAAATGATTTTATAGCTCTTGGAGGAATTAACGAAAAAAATTATAAGAAAGTTAAACTGTCAAAATCAAAAGGTTTCGCTGCTATAGAGTGGATAAAAAAAACCGGCCTAAATTAAATTAGGCCGGTTTTAAATTAAATGTATTCTAAATTATTAGAATGCAAATGATAGAGCGATTTCAGTGTGCTCACCAGTTGTTGTTGAAGAGTAACCTGCGTTATCAACGTCAACTTGGATTATTGCAAATGTCATACCACCAGTAGTGTAAGAAGCAGAAATACCTTTGTTTTCTTGCTCTACAGCTGCTGTAGCTGCACTGTTACCACCTGTAATTTCTTTCTTAGTAACATTTTCTACTGTGTAACCAACTGTTAGGTCATCGTTTACAGCAAAAGTTACACCGTAACCGTCACCTTCGTAGTCGGCAGCACCTGCTGCTGAGTCAACGTAAACTTCTTGGTAACCAATTGTTACTGGACCCATAGAATATTTAGCATAACCTGTTGCTGTGTTATATTCTGGATCAGTTGATGTGTTACCTTCTACGTTTTCGTGACCACCACCAATTGTTAGTCCTTCCCAACCAAATTTAACTGTGTAAGCTCTACCTGATTGATAAGTACCACCTGCTGCTGTTACTGCATCATGGTCTCTATTTTTTACTCCACCTTGTGGGTCATAAGCTGCTGTTGCGCTCATTGAAATTCCACCAAAATCAACTGTAGGTGTTTGGTATTCAATAGATCCTGAGTTAGTTACTGCACCAAAAGTGTGGAAGTTCGAAGTTGAAGCATCCCATACTTCTTCGTATGCTGTTGGTAGTACGTCGTCAATACCGTTAGCGGCTGTTCCACCTACTTCAGCAAAAACGATTGTACCCATGTCTCCCATTCCAAGCTTCATGTTAGTAGATGAAACAGATGTACCATCAGCGTCGTTGAAATAACCAACGATACTTACAGTAAATCCATTTTCTAACTCACCTGAATTAGAGAATGTTATGTTTGTGTTTTGTCCAAGTGCGTTACCATTTGAAAGAGATTTTGTTGAAGTGTTAACAGAATCATCATCCATGTAAGTAACTGTAGCATTCCCAGACCAAGTAACTTCTGCTTGAGCTGCCGTCGCTGCTGCAAGAGAACCCGCAAGTGCTGTTAATCCTATCTTTTTTAATTTATCCATAGTACTCCTTTTGTTTATTCATATGAATATCGGTAAAATATTAAAAAATGGTAAATTTTGTAATAAATTCTCATTAAATCCTCAATTTTTTACAATTTGTTGTAAAAATGTTACACTTTTCATTGTTTTGCAATATTTTCTTTTTAATATAAGTAAATAGTATGATTTTTTCTGAAAAAATTAAAATATTACCAGTTTTGTTGATGATATCTCTGCTTTTTTCCAGTTGTGGTATTTATAAACCTTTAACAAAACCAGCTGAACCTGATCCCAAAAAAAGAGTTAAACGTAATATAGAGGAAGGCAGAGGCTTTAGGTTAATGGGAGGTAAAAAAGGAAGTGGAAATTTTGATTTTGCAACCTCAAATCCCCTTTGGAGAGCTTCTATAGATATATTGGATTTTATGCCGCTTAGTACTGCAAACTATTCAGGCGGTTTAATAATTACTGACTGGTATTCAGAAAACTCAAGCGACTCAGAAATTAAAGTTACCATTAAATTTTTATCTACTGAAATTAGACCAGACGGTATAGATATTATTGTTCACAAAAGAGTTTGTGAAAATAGTAAATGTAAAACTTCAAAAATAAAAACTGATCTAAGTAAAGAACTTAAACTTGCTATTTTGAAAAAAGCCACGATTTATGAAAAACAAGATATTAAAAGATATGGAGAAGAAAACCCATACATTGGATCAGAAGGTAAACAAGAATAACCTTTGATAAGAAAAAAAATAAATAATTAATATTACAAAATTATGGATCGATATAATTTTAAAGTAATAGAAGAAAAGTGGCAATCTTATTGGATTAAAAATAAAAACTTTTCTGTCAAAAGAGAAAAGGAGAGAGAAAAATTTTACTGCCTTGAAATGTTTCCTTATCCCTCTGGTGACATCCATATGGGACATGTGAGAAATTACACACTTGGTGATGTGTTAGCAAGATACAAAAGTATGAACGGATTTAATGTTCTACATCCAATGGGCTGGGATTCTTTTGGAATGCCTGCGGAGAATGCTGCAAGAGAAAATAATCTTCATCCAGCAGAATGGACTAGAAAAAATATTTCTGTGATGAAAAAGCAGTTAAAAAAGTTAGGTTTATCAATTGATTGGGATAGAGAAATATCAACTTGCGAACCTGAATACTACAAACACCAGCAAGAGTTTTTTTTAGATTTATATGATAAAGGCCTAGTTTATAAAAAAGAAAATTATGTAAATTGGGACCCGGTTGACCAGACGGTGCTTGCTAATGAACAAGTTATAGATGGTAAGGGATGGAGATCTGGAGCCATTGTTCAAAGAAAAAAACTTAGCCAGTGGTTTTTTAATATTTCAAAATTTTCAAACGAATTGCTAGACGGTTTAAAAAAACTAGATAAATGGCCTGATAAAGTTAAAACAATGCAAAGTAATTGGATTGGAAAGTCTTTTGGATGTGAAATTAATTTTAAAGTTGAAAATGACAATAAATTTAAAGAAATAAAAGTTTTTACAACAAGACCTGATACTTTGTTTGGGCTTTCTTTTTTAGCTCTCTCTGTCGATCACCCTCTTTCTGAAAATTATAAATCAAATGAAGATTTTCTTAAATTCAAAGATGATTGTGCTAAAACTGGAACCACAGAAGAGTCAATTGCTCAAGCTGAAAAGCTTGGATTTAAAACAAACTTGTTTGCTATTAACCCTTTCAATTCTGAGGAAAAAGTACCAATTTATTTTGCTAATTTTGTATTAATGGATTATGGATTTGGGGCTGTTTTTGGTTGTCCTGCACATGATCAAAGAGATTTGGATTTTGCAATTAAATATAATCTACAAATAAAAACTGTAGTTAAGCCTAAAGATTTTAAAGGCAATTTTAAAGTGGATAAAGAGGCCTATACAGGGCCTGGTGAACTAATTAATTCTAAATTTCTAAATGGATTAAAAGTGCCGGAAGATTCTATTCTTAAAACAATAGATATTATAGAGGAAAAAAAAATAGGTAATAAAAAAATTAATTTTAGATTAAAAGATTGGGGAATTTCAAGGCAGAGATTTTGGGGTTGTCCTATCCCAATTGCCTATGACGATAAAGGAAATGCTGTCAAAATCCCTAAGAAAAAACTTCCAATAAAGCTACCTGACAGAATTAATTTAAATGTAAAAGGTAATCCTTTAGATCACGATGAGGATTGGAAAAAAATTGAAATAGATGGGAAAAAATATACCAAAGAAACTGATACATTAGATACATTTGTTGACTCCTCTTGGTATTTTTTAAGATTTTGCTCACCTAATGAAAAAGAGCATGGATTTAATGAGGAGGATATAAATTATTGGATGCCAGTAGATCAATATATTGGTGGGGTAGAACACGCCATACTTCATCTTTTATACTCAAGATTTTTTATGCAAGCTATTGGATTCAAGAATAACAATTTTAAATTTATTGAACCTTTTTCAGGATTGTTTACCCAGGGTATGGTTTGTCACGAAACTTACAAAGATAATAATAATAAGTGGCTTAATCCAAATGAAGTTTTTTCAGAGGATGGAAAAACATATTATTTAAAAAGAAATAAAAACTTAAAGGTCAAAGTTGGTCCATCAGAGTCTATGTCAAAGTCTAAGAAAAACACTATTGATCCAGAAGATATGATATTAAATTTTGGAGCTGATGCTGTTAGGCTTTTTGTTTTATCAGATAGTCCACCTGAAAGAGATATACAATGGTCTGATAAAGGAATGAACGCTGCTTACAAATTTGTAAATAAACTTTGGTTACTACATCAAGTTGTATTAAAAAAAATAAAAAACCAAAATAATCAAAATGCTGTAGATACTACCTCTGCTAAAATTAACTCATTTGTTGCTAAAATTACAAAGAGCTTAGAAAATTTTAATTTTAACG
>MDTA01038752.1_pt1 | contig 20719 bp, 19 predicted proteins | sample 811151 | NCBI WGS metagenome assembly MDTA01 (sample SAMN05326648, study PRJNA326480) | marine metagenome | isolation source: seawater | place: Indian Ocean: South | collected 2010 | reverse complement strand
TTTAATATAACTAATTATTGTAATGCAGGTTGTCCTACATGTAAGAGATACACCATACCAGATAATTCATATGAGGAAAATGTTGTAAAGCCTTTTCTACAACAGAATAAAATTCATATGGATTTTAATGATTATAAAAAAATACTTCTCTTTAATGAAGAATTTTTTATGGGTAAAAATGCTCAGTTTTGTGGAGAATTTGGCGATCCATTCATGCATCCAAAAATTGAAGATTTCACTTTATTTTCGTGTGATATTTTTGACTTATTAAAAATTAATACGAATGCAGGTTTCAATAGAAAAAAATATCTAAGAAATGTCGCTCACCTAAAAAACAAACTTTGCATCTTTTTTTCAATAGATGGAATGACCAATAAAACAAATAACGTTTATAGAGTAGGTGTTAATACAGATTTAGCATTTGAGAATATGCTTTTGTGGAATGATCTTGGTTGTAAATCAAGATGGGATTTTATTGTCTTTCAACATAATATGGATGATGTTGAAGATGTAATAGATTTTGCCATGAAAAATGAAATATTTTTGATTCTAAAAATAAATCTACGAAAATCATATAGAAATATACTAAAGATAACCAAAGACCAATATGATCAAATACGAAAAGTTGTGAAGAAAAAGAATTATAAAAATATGCAATTTCAGGATTATTATGAATAGAGTTGTTGATTGTTTTAGTCTTGAGGATGATAAATGGACTGATATAGATGTAAGCACTGAATTTGATGTTTATCCTTGTTGTGCTTATCATGGCGCCGTATATGATAGAAAAGATTTTGAGGATTCAAGGTTAAACAATTTTCCAAGAGGTTGGAACAATCTAAAAAATAATTCATTAGAAACAATTTTAGAAAAATATTCTGAGGTTATAAACGAAGAAAATTGGTCTTCAGAAGAAACATGTCCTGGAATATGTTTAAGATTTTGTGGTAAAAAGCAACACGGACAAAGACAAACATATTACGAGCAGTTTGATCATAAGGCAATGATTGATAAAATGAATACTAGAACATTACAAATTTTATCATCAAAGGTATTGTCAGAGCAAAAAGCCACGAGTAGTTTTATAAAACAATTTAATGCAGATCATGATAGTGTACAGTTTTATAAAAACGTATTGTATTGGTATGTTGACAAATATAAAAAGTTGCCAGATGAAATTACAAAATAATTTTTATCTTTTTCTTAATGAAGGTATGGGTGATATATTTGTTGCTTTATCAGATTTTTTGTATCTAAGAAGAAAAAGATTTCCTGATTTACAACTCATAAGAGTTTTTACAACGAATGAATTTTATGGTGGTTTCTCATTGAAAGATGCGATAGAATTTGATACATTATATAAACTGCTTGACTTCTTTCACATACAAAGTAAAATAGACAATCTTGTTTTAGAACTGAAAATTTTAGAAGAGGAAAATTATCAAGAATATAAAAAATATATAAATCTTAATCAAATAATTCCAAATGATACACCAGACAGGTTATTTTATCCTAGATTAGTTGATAAAACATCAAATGGCGATTATGTGGCAATGAATTTTTATACGTATGTATTTGCAGAAAAAGAACATATAATAAAAGAAGATCCTTTGTTTTTTCATAAATTTTTAGAACAGAACGATATGAAAAAATATCTAGATTTTGTAGAACAGAAAAAAATAAAAGTTAAATGGTTAACTCAATATGCGACTGATATACGAAACACGGATACAAAAAAACAGCCTATATCTTATGATGGCAGAGATGTCATGAAAAGAAATATTGAATTAATAAAAGACTCAAAAATTTTTATTTCATCAGAAGGATTTTGGACACATATTGCACAGGCTCTAAGAAAACGTACAATAGGATATTCGGATAGTAAATATGTAATACATGAATTCAATACATCAAAATATGTCAAACCAGCATCAACAGTAGAAGAATTGATAGAATGTACAGAGCAAGTGATATAACACACATTCATTTTGAGCCTACTCAAAAATGCCAAGCATTATGTCCAATGTGCGATAGAACAAATAATACTCACATTAAAAATGCTGAACTTACAGTCGATCAATTCAAGACAATAATAGATGCTTCATTCGCAAAACAATTGAATAGTTTTCTTATGTGTGGTAATCATGGTGACCCAATGGTCGCAAAAGATACGCTTGACATGTATGAATGGTTGAGATATAATAACTCTGATTTGTATCTACACATGACAACAAACGGAGGTGGTCGATCAGATGATTGGTGGAGAAATATCGCAAAAGTTTTTGGTAAGCATGGCAAAGTAACGTTTTCAGTTGATGGTTTAGAAGACACGAATCATTTATATAGAGTTAATGTAAACTGGAATCGTGTAGAAAATTCAATGGATGTTTTTACACAAGCAGGAGGAAAAGGTCTTTGGGTGTTTCTCATATTTGAGCATAATGAACATCAAGTAGAAGAGGCAGAACGAATGGCTAAATTGTTTGGACTTGAATTTGTTAAAAAGAAAACAGGAAGATGGGTGCAATCATACAAAGGTAATAAGATTAAAAAGAAAGAAACTTCTAAAGGAAATGAGATAAGGCCACCGAGCAAAAAAGAGTATCAAAACAAAAGCGTAAATGATTATGAAAAATTAATTAACACGCATGGAGATTTTAATTCATATCTTGATACTACAGAAATAGTGTGCAAATCATTAAAGACAAAAGAAATTTATATTTCAGCAGAGGGTTTAGTAACTCCTTGTTGTTGGACTGCAGGAAAATTATATAAATCATATGAGAAGATAGGTCAAAATCAGATGTGGTCATACATTGATGATATTAAAAATATTAATGCATTACATACGCCAATACGTAAAATCATCAATGGAAATTTTTTTAATAATTTAGAACAATCTTGGAATTTATCAAGTTGTTCTCAGGGTAAATCAAAAGTTTGTGCAGAAAAATGTGGCACGGGTTTTGATGCTTTTGGAGATCAGTGGAAATGACAATACATGTATATGGAGATAGTTTTGGTGCTGATACTGGTGAGGGTACTTGGCCATGGAAATTAAGTGAATTGCAAAAAGAAAAACTTATATGTAATGCGGTAGGTGGAACAGGACCAAATCATGCATTAGAAAAATTTTTTGTTCACCTTGAAAATAAAATTATTAAAGATTATGATAAAGTTATTATTCTTTTGTCAGATCAAAAACGTTTGGATTTTCCATTTACAAAAGAATTCTACTCTGGTATTTTTAGAATAGGATCTGATGATCCAATAGATGAGACAATAAACAGAACACTTGATGATCAGAGAGATTGGAATATAAAAAGTATGAATGAAGATATGTATGAGTATGGAAAAGAAATACAGTTTATGGCTAAATCTTTAGGTCCTATGTTTGTATATGAGAATCTAAAAAATATTTTATTGTTAAAATTTATTGCAGATCAATATAAGAAGACAAGATTTATTGTATTTACATGCTTTACATTAAATAATTGTTTACAACATTATACAAACTTTAGAGTAAAATCTTTAACGATGTTGACAAAAATGAATCTCGATCTCATAAGTGGTGATAATTTTGATTACATCAAAACACCTGTCATAAGTATGGCTGGCATGAATGCAAATGATGATAACTCAGGGGGTAAAAATCACATGAATGTCAAATACAATATGAAATTTGGTCAAATGGTTTATGACATAATAAATTTTAACGAATATGATACATCATGGTTTGCTGATGATTATTATGTAGATGGGGTAGAAGTTGATAGAATAGGCGAAAGACAAGATAAACGTGAAACTTTTTTCTTATACGAATAATGACGATATACATTTATTCTGATAGTTATGGACAAGATTGTAATACTGGTTGGACTTGGTCAGAAGTATTAAGCGAAATACGTAATGAGAAATTTATTAATCAAGGACTAGGAGGTACAGGTCCAAATTTTAGCATGAGATTATTAACCGATGATCTTAACAATAATAGAATAAAAGATAATGACTCAATTGTTATTTTATTATCAGATACAAAACGACTTGAATTTCCATGGCTCACTAGAATACAACATCAGGACGGTCTTTTATTATTAGGTGAGGAAGAAGAAACTCTTGGTTATAATTGGGTTATGGGAGGCAGTGTACAAAGTTTAAGAAAATATTTACATAAAAAAGAATTTATCAAAGAATTCATGCAAACTTTGGGGCCAATGTTTCTCTATGAAAATGTCAAGAATATATCACTATTGCATATATTATCATCAGCCTATCCAAAAATAAATTTTTGTGTATTCACTTGTTTTTCACTTGATCATTTCACATCTCAATTTACTAATTTTAAGATTACATCTACAGATCTATTATCAAAAATAAAATTTGATTGTATAAATGGTAAAAATTTTCATTATGAAAAAACGCCAGTGTCTTTTATGGTTGGTCGATCTTTTGGAGTTGATCATACTAGAGATAAAAATCCAAATCATATGACAAAAGAACAAAATTATAATTTTGCAAATTTGTGTAATGATATTATACAAAAAAATGAAATAAACACTTCTTGGTTTGCTCATCAATATAATTCCGAAGAACCTGAAGAGATATCTAAAATGAAAGTTTTTATATATGAGTGATATAAAAATAAACTGTCTAAAATGGGGAACACCATATGGACCAGAGTATGTGAATAGAACTTACGGTGGTCTATTAAAACATTGTAAAGAACCTTTTCATTTTGTTTGTTATACAGATAACCCAGAAGGTATTTCATCTAAAATTGAGACCAAAAATATTGAAGAGTTGAGACCGTACAATACAAAAAAGGTTTTTACATATGAAAAACTGATGCTTATTGATAATGATGAGTATGAAAAAAATTTTTGGATTGATTTAGATTTATTAATTCATAAAGACGTTACTGATATTATAACAAGACCTCATAAAAATATCACATTCATATGGAACTATTGGAACGATTATGAAAGAATGACATTGTTCAATTTTGGCAGAGGAGTTTCATGTCATACAAATTCATCGTTTGTTGCTTGGGATAAAGGCACTGCTAATTGGTTGTTAGAATATACTCATAAGCATTGGAAAAAAATAGAATGGACATATAAGAGTTTAGATAAATATCTTTTTTATCAGCATCATCGAAAAGGCAAAATAAATTTATGGGAAGATGGTATATTCTCAAACTTCAATAAAGAAAATTATCAATTAAGAAACAGAGTATCACTTTTCAATACATCTCATTTATATAATAATAAAAATATGCGTGACATTAAACATTATGAATTACACGAATCTTCTGCATCTGAATTATGGAAAAGTTATTCGATTGGATTGTAAATCACGATGAAATTTCATTGCTATGTTGTTCAAGTTTCAGAATTGCGAAACTGATAAGACAATTAGGCATTGAAGTTGATAATATAAATTACGATATAAACTTTAGAGATATGCCTGGCATAATCTGTAATGATTTTGTTTTTGATAGAGTAAATTTACGAGAATGTGTAGTGCATTACAATTGCGAAAAGACATATCCTGTTGGTAAAATGCATAAAGGCATCTTTATTTTGAGAGGTGATAATAAGGAACATAATGGTGATTGCAATCCTATAATTTCGTGCGAACATCTTGCAGAGCAAAATGAACTAACAACAATATACGATACTTTTCAACAACTAAGTAAAAATAAAAAATACATGCATTATTTTGTCTATGGAACAAATATCTGATTGGCGAAAAAGTAAAAACAAGATAAGCGAACATAAAATTGAGATTGGTTCGTTAAACGAACAAATAGGTTTGCTGAAAGAAAAAATAGGAGAGCATAAAGAAGAAATTGCGATATGTGAAAATGAAACAAGAGAAACAGGATACTATTGGGTAGAGCAATGGGTCAAAAACAATTTACCAGATTACCATGAAAGTTTTTTAGATTCCGTTTCACAAGGACAATATGAATCAAAATTGTGGTTGCACAATGAACTGAAAAAAATAAACCTTAATCAATTTGGTCCTCTACACATAGACATTGTTGGGTCATGGTTTGGATATCCTTTAATAGAATCATTATCAAAACTTTTTGACATCAAACAAATTGATCTATATGATATTGATGAAAATTGTCATAAAGTTGTAGCACAATATATAAATCATTTCGATCCTGATTTTAGAATCGTACAATTTAATAATTTTTTCGATAGAAAAGATGTGAGAAGAAGACATCTCGTTATCAATACCTCTTCTGAACATATGCCTGATATTATAGAGATGAAAAATTTTTATAAAGATTATCCAGAAAGTCCTATTATTGCTTTGCAATCAAATAATTTCAAGGTGCTTGATGAACATATCAATTGTGTACAGTCACCATCAGAATTAATTGACAAGAATAATTTAGTACAAATACATTACAAAGGTACACATAAGTTACCCTTATATGACAGGTATATGGTGATTGGACGATGGTAGAATTAATTCTTGTTTGTACTGGTAACAAATTTGATGAATGGTATGTTGATAATTTACTTCACATGATTGAGAAGAATGGTAAATTAAAATATGATAAATGTCATATCATACGTGATGGTGAAGGTAATGTCTATGACAAGTTACAGATGTTTAGAGATTTTACTGATGATGTAAATTATCTATATTTTGATTTAGATGTTGTGATCAAAGGCGATGTGAATCATCTTGTGCGTGATGATTTCACTCTTCTTTTTGCATGGTGGAGAGATCGTCTGCATACACCACTCAATTCATCTATTATGTCATGGAAGGGCGATCATTCTGTTTTTTATGATGATTTTTATGAAGATGAAGATTATAGCATGATTAAATATTGGAGGGGTATAGACGAATATCTTTACAACGAAACAGAGTGTCAATTGTATGAGAGAACTTGTTGGTCATTCATGTATTCTACTGAAGAGATGCATTATCCAGTATGTCTTTTCAATCACAATTTTCACACTATGATACAAAAAATTCCATGGACACAAAAGTATATTTTACAGAAAAATTCTTGACAGAAGATGAGTGTTTTGATTTAATTGTAAAATATAAAAATAAATTAGAAGCATCAGAGGTGAGAGGTGGTGCAGTCAAAAAACACATAAGAAACTCTAAAACATTTATGTTTCATGATTCTGATCTATGTGAAAAATTTCAACATGAAAAAATGGAGTTTCAATTGACCGAATATGTGAAAGATTGTTTTTATAATTGGCATGTAGATTATTATGATACAAAAAAATATGTTAGAAAAACATCTTATAGTGTTTTGCTTAATGATGATTTTGATGGTGGAAAACTCGAATTTGAGTTGTCAGGCATAGTCGATATGTCAATAGGTGATTCAGTATCTTTTAGCCCTCATTTAAGACACCAAGTAAACCCGATCACATCTGGTATACGATATTCATTAGTTGCATGGGAATTAACAATATGAAAATTTTTGCAGTTAGAATAGGCAATAAGTTTGGACAAGACGTAGAAGATTATATTAATTCTAAATTGCCAAACGTAACTTGGATAAGAGATTCTTTGCCTGGTGTAAATTTACAATGGAACAAAATGCGTGTAATGAATATGAATATTGATGAACCAGTTGTGGTTATTGATATTGATTTAGAATTTATAAACGAATACATGGACGCATTTAATTATCCAATTAATCGTGGAGAGTTTTTAAGTGCTAAATCATGGTGGAGAGATTCAACAAGAGATGATGTTTCGTATTCTGTGAACGGAGGATTTTACAAATATTATCCAAAAGATTGTAAATACATTTATGAAAAATTTATGTCTGATAAATTTTATTGGCAAAATTATTATATTGAAAAAGGCATTACAGTTGGACCAGTTAATGGTGAGCAATATTTTGTAGAAGATTCTGTTAAGGAAAAATTAAAATTAAAATTTTTACCAGAAGAGTGGTTTACAAAAAGTGTTAAAAATCCATCTAAAAATTGGTGGGCTAGAATGAATTCTATGTATCCAGGAGATTGGTTATATCTTGACGGCTACAATCCAGATATAAAAATTATACATGAAATGTTTGGAGGTAAATATGAATCCTTACCTGTATGAGTCAGTAGAATTTCCAATATATAAAATCATATATTCTGTATTTACAGTAGTTGTTGCCAAACCGTATCTTGCAGAATAATAAGTACCAGAACTAAGAGTAGGACCTGTTGTTTGTGATGTTAGATAATAAGTATCACTATAAGAACCTTTAAGTGCTTCCCATGCTCCAGCAAGAGTGTTAGATGCTGAAAATTTGTATTTAGGATATATAGACGAATTTTTCCATATTGGAATTATTATGTTTGTCACGATGTCGGAAAAAGTTGATCCTCCAGAACCTTTATCGACTTGTTTTAATCCTATATCACCAGATGAACTCCACTTCATGTAACTTGTTAAGGCTACGCTCGATTCTACACTATCTAATGGTGCATCAGTTTTGAGCCATAATTTATGATTTTGATTTACAGTGGTGCCAACTGAAGTTGGAAATGAATATGTTGATATAGTATCTTCTATAAATGTACCTAAATCTGACCATGTATGACCTGTACCTTCTGATGGATCTGATGTTGATATTTGATAAGTTCCTACCTTATCTCCAGTAAGCATTGCCGCATTTGCTAATTTGATCACGGTGTCTAAAATATTAGCAGTTTCACTTTCTATTTTTACATAACCTGAAGAATCCCATACGACATAATTTTTAGATGTCATATCACTGGTGCTTGGATTGGAAGGAGCCGATGCACTATCATATACTTCTTTATAAAATGTTTGTGCGGTAGTTAATGTATCATTAAATGATGCTTCGGATGGTACTCCAAAACTATCGTCATCGTCACCAGCAAATGCATTTGGTTGAGATTGTGGTTCATCATTATCTGCATTACTTAATGTCTGAGGAGTTTTTCTTGTGTCGTTGTATGCACCATAATGTGTATAATTGGAGTCAGTTGCAGATGTGCTATTAGTTCTATAAGGAGCGCCTAATCCATTCGTGGCAGTAGCACTACCATCTCGATAAGCATTTGATGTATATGTCGCTAGATGTTCTTGAGCCCAATGATACCTGGTATAATATGCAAGCAATTCAAGGTCGGAATCAGACATTTCTTTTAATGCACCAGTTGCAGTATCCCATCTCAGTGGTCTTCTAATAGCCATTTTTATACCTTATTCAGATTCTTTTGTTGTATTTTCAGAATCAATCAATTCTTGATAAGCACCGCAGACCTCGCAAATGGACTTTGCTTTTCTAATTTTAGACCTCAAATCTCTATTTTCTGAATTCTGTACAATCTCTTGCTCAAAAATATCTAACTTAAACTTAAAAAGATCTTCTGTAGTTGCTTCTGATAATATTTGCCAAACAGTTTTACTTACTTGTTCTTCTGTAACAGTGTCCATTTTACCAAATTCATCTTCACTATTATTTCTATTGGCCTTCCATTCTTCATATAGTCGTTGCTCTTCACCATTAAAAGTTTCACAGAATGCTTTATACCGTCTCTCTTCTTCATCAAGTTTATTTCTAAATCTATTTGTTTCTCTCGTAATCATTTCAATGTCGTTAAATGGAGACTCTAAAAATGATTTGATTAAAATTGATATAGGAAAACCTACCGCATCATATTCTTCAGCAGTTGATCTAAAAGGTATCTGATTAAATCTGTTATATTGACCGTCAAAAGATTCTACAAAAATTTGAGGATCTGCTCCGTTTGGTCCTGTTATCATATCAGCCCATCGTGCAGTATTAATTCTTACATAATTTTCAGGCCATATAAATTCTTTATTTTCTGTATCTGAATATAATGAATCTTTATTTAAGGCTCCGATTACCGAAGTATCATAATCAAATCCTATTTGGTTGTTAAAATTGTCAACCGCATCTTTGTTAGATGCCTGTTCTTCTGTCATATTTCTCCTTAAACATCGGAAGTTGAATTTAGATAGTACGAATTTTGAGTTATTAATGAACCTGAACTATATCTTACTGTATAATAAGTGCTACCTATTAATGTTGGACCATCTACTGTTCCTGCATCAATTGTACCTTTTCTCGTATCGTATACGACACCGTGATTATATTCACCTGTACCAGCATTAGAAGTTTCTATTGCATATCTAACATGATATCTTCCATATGTGTACCACTTATAAAGATAATGTATTAAAAATAATGAATTTTGTAGATCGTTTCTATAACTTGCTTGACCATTGTAATCTGTAGCACTACTACCATAACCAGCCCAAGTCGCATAATCATATGCACTACTCCATCTTGACATGTCAGGTAATTTAATTTCTCGCATCATTGATACTTTTTCTACTTTGTATATAGTGTTTACCGAATAACTACCTGCAAATCTTGGATTTTTAAGTATACGTACAAACCCATTTCCTGAACTGCCTGAAGGATAAAGTGTTCCATTTGTATTATCATAATTGGCACTATATGTCGTACCTCCAAAACTGCTTGAATCTGTTGGATTTGTCAAATCACTTGATATATAATAATCGCCTGAAGTTGCTTGAACTTTTATATAAAAAAACGAACCAATAGCACCATCATAATTACCATATGCGAAGTAATCATTAAGACCAGCATGAGATCCTTCATCATCTTGTTCAGTGCCTGAAACTTTTGTTATCTTAAACCTATGACTTCTCATAGGATTATCTTTATCACCTGTAAAATTACTTATTCTTGGCCATTTAAGCCAAAGATGATATGAATTTTGTAAATTAGTATCATCTAATTGAGAGACAGATGATGTAGGTCCTGTTACACTCGAAACACGATCCATGAAAGCGAGATAATTATTGAGCGAACTGTGTGAAACAAACCCACCTATATTAGAAACTTGTGAATATCCTGTATCACTTCCAGTAGAAGGATCACCATTCGATAGTTTATATCTACCCCAACCTGTTGTGTCCGTACTTCTAATACTATCATTAATATTCTTAAATATCATATCACGAATAGTGGCGGCATCTGCTTCTGATTGTAAATGACCAGTAGTATCATTACTTTTTACATAACCCCAATATCTATTAAGATCTCCAGCAGTAAGTCCAGACTCAATATTTCCTGTCAATCTAAAATTTGTATAATCTGAATATTCTCTTTGCCAAGCACCATATGTATTGTTAGTCTGTGCAACCATATTGCCTGGATCAGAATATGAGTCATCATCGTCACCAGCATATGCGAATGGTTGAGATTGTGATTCATCATTATTAGCATTTGATGTCTGAACAGCCGTATATGACGTATCGTAAAGTGTACCTTTACTAATTGCATCACCACCTGAAGGGTTGTAATTACTTGTGTTACTCATCCAAAAAGAACCAAAGGCGGCACTTGTTGGAGAACCACTTGAGTATGAGTCCCAATTAGATTCCCAAAATTTTAACGCAACATATTCTTGAAGTTTTTTAGAAATATTTTCTATTTGTGAATCAGACATTCTTCTAAGTGTGTCTGAAGCGGAACTATATACAGGTCTGTTAGATTCTGTAGGTGTGTATGCCATAATCTCTCATTTGTAGTTATATAAATATTTATGTCATTGATTCTACGAGATAGCAGTTTAGGACGTGGGTTCAAGTCCCACCACCTCCACCAGTTATATTTATAATAATATACTATATCACAGAAATGCAAAAATGTAAAGAGGGGGTGTTATGGAATTCGACTATGTGTGAAAGCGTAGAGGAGACACATCTTGACAGATGTAAAAATGTCTGTTATAATAATCGCAAATAACAACGATTATACCTCAGCACAAGTGGCTTTAGCCGCTTAATTGCTACGGGCTTTTCTGGTTGTGCCTGGGAACAGAAACAACCAATAACATTTAAGATTGAAAATTATGCAAACTTTACTTTATGTGGCTCCACATCTTTCGACTGGTGGGGCACCCCAATATCTTTTGAGAAAACTTGAATTGTTATTGAATGAATATGATATTCATGTCGTAGAGTTTCAAGACTTTGGTATCTTCAGAGTACAAAAAGATCAAATCATTGATCTGTTAAAAAATCCATTGATAACTTTACAAGATGACAAATTTGAGTTGATGACTCATATCAGAAATATAAAACCAGATATTATTCATTTTGAGGAAATGCCAGAACTTTTTAGTATTTCTGATGAACTTGCAGGGCTCGTTTATCACCCTCAACGTAAATGGAAGATATTTGAGACTTCACACGATTCATCTTTTGATCCAAAAAAGAAAAGATTTTTTCCTGATAAATTTTTATTTTGTAGTGATAATCAACTTATCAAATTTAGATCTATCGATGTGCCAGCGTGTGTTATAGAATATCCTGAATACAATTACACTAGAAAAAATAGGACAGAAGGATTAAATTCTTTAGGTCTTGATCCTGAATATAAGCACGTATTGAACGTTGGTCTTTTCACTTCTAGAAAAAATCAAGGTGAAATTTTTGAGTATGCTAGACAACTAGAACATGAAAAAATACAGTTTCATTTTATCGGAAATCAAGCACCTAATTTTCAGAATTACTGGGAACCATTAATGAATAACAAACCTCAAAATTGTATCATTTGGGGTGAGCGTAAAGATGTAGAAAATTTTTATTCGTGTATGGATTTGTTCTTGTTTACATCTAGAGGTCATGATGGAGATAAAGAAACTAATCCTTTAGTTCTTAAAGAAGCATACAGTTGGAATATACCAATTCTCATGCATAAGATTGATTCATATCTTGACAAATATGATAAAAAGGCAACTTATTTGTCAGAACAAAATAAATTAAATTTTCTCAAAATTAAACACTCATTAGGGTTGAAAGATAATGACGTAAATTGTTCAAGCGAATATGATGGGGATATGTCGAAACCTGTAAAAATCAACCTTAATTTTTCTGATCAAGCATATCAAGCATTAGAGAATAAACTCATTTGCGTTTATGATTCACGCAACGACTTATGTATTATGAGATCAAAAGTAATGGCTCAAAATATGTTTATAAGTCCAAATGCATTACCTTCTTTTGTTGATGGATTAGTTTTGAGAATTTATGATGCAAATGAAAATTTCTTTTCAAGTTTACGAGATTGGAATAATAACAGAATAAACAAACATCATTTACTTTATGAAAAAACTTTTAAGTTTGATAGAGACATTGCTGAGGTAGTAGTAAACGGTAATGAAATTAATGTTATTGGAACAAATGACGATCCATCGTCTTGGTTCACTATGAGTGAAGTTTTTTTATCCAAGGTGTATAGTAAAATGAATATTTCATCAAATGATGTTGTATTGGATATTGGTGGTCATTATGGGTTTTTTAGTTTATATGCTCTTAATTCAGGAGCAAAAACGGTTCATGTTATCGAACCATCTCATGAGAATTATAAAATATTATCAAAAAATTTAAGAGGGTTTTCTAATGTAGAAAAATATAATTTAGCATTAGATAAAGAAGTTGGAGAAAAAGAATTCTTGCTAGTTGGTCCTAGTAGCACAAACTCTTTTTACGAGAGTTATAACACAAAAGATGAGAATCCGACTTCATTGGGACAAACTAAAACTGTTGAAGTAAATACGGTTGCATTCGATCAGTTTATAAAAAATAATAATATTCATAGATTAGATGCAATTAAGATAGATTGCGAAGGAGCAGAGTGGGATATTTTTCCTACCATATCTGACAATTTTCTTAAATATAAAGTTAGAAAAATAAGTGCAGAATTGCATCAATTCAATAATGAGCAAGATCTTGATTATCATTATAAAAGAAGTGAAGAACTTGAACAACGTTTAGTCTCATTAGGTTTTGATGTTGAAAGAAATCATATTAAAAGTTCACAACCTGATGAGAATGGTTTAGGACAGTTGTGGGCTAAAAGATATCCTAAAATTAAAATAGTGCATATGTTATGCACTACTGAAGGTCAAAGAGAAAAAGAAAGTATTAAGCATATCAATCAACTTTGTGATGTTTCTGGTTGGGTATATGAACAATCTATGAATAAAAGATATACTGATTTACCACCTGCTGATACTTGTGCTAGACCAGATGTTGTACAAATGGAACCTGGTGACTATAAATTAACAGGTGCCCATTATGGTAATTATGTAGCACACAGAAGAGTCTTTGAGGAACACATGGATGATGATTATGATGCTATTCTTTTTTGCGAATGTGATGCTATTTTTATTAAACCCCCAAAAGAAGTGTTTAAGATTATTATTGACAGTTACGATGATTTGATGTATAATGATCTGAATTACATGTCATTTGGTAAACGTATTCCTGATTGGCATTATGATGAATATGAAGATTTTGGTGTAACTGATAGGATGTCCGAAGCACATTGTTATTTGGTGCCAACAAATAAAAGGTCTTACTTTATTGAAAAGTTTAAGAATACGGGTTGGGACACATACGATTTGTGGTTGAACTCGTATGTATTTCCTGATAAAAAATGTGGCATTGTCAAAGAACCAATATCTATACAATGTTCTGGAGATTCATATCTTGATAAAACACATAAAGATGGAACAACATTACTAAAAGAGGGTGATATCACCTATGAAATCTGATGAAATAGTTTTACTTCATGCGTATCTTTCGACTGATGAAAGAAAACAAATCTGTCATAAATTCATAAAACAATTTAAGGATTTTGATTATGATGTAATTGTTGCGAGTCATTTACCTTTAGATAAAGATACTCAAGAATTGGCAGATTATGCAATTTATGACAAAGACAATACACTCATAGAAGATATAGCATTAAAAGGTTATATCACTCATTATACTCCTAGATTTAATATTTCAAGTAGAGAATTTTTTAAGAGTAGTTCAATACTTGCCGTGTATAGATTATTGCTTGCTGGTGCATCATATGCTAAATTATTAAATAAAAAAGTTATTCATCTTTTCGATTATGATGGTTTTCTTCCTACTGATGAAGAGTTAGTAGAAAATAGTTTGTTAATAAGAAATGGTCAACAAGCAGTTTTATATGAACGTGAGAAACAAAACATGTGTATACCTGATGGTAATCAAAGAGGTGGGTATAAGTTCAGACATTGGCAAATTATGACATTGATTATGTCGTGTGATGTAAATTATTTGCATAGAAGACTTTCAATGTTTGATGATGCTCAACTCATAGAAAAAATGAAAAATGAAGGTATGCAAATTGGCGAAGAACTTTTAGGATATGTAATGGGAATTTCTTTTGTCAATGATAGAGAGAATAATAATGAGGCTGATATCACAATAAAAAATTTAGAAGAGACCACTAAAAGAATAGGGTTTGAGAAGCAAAAAATATATACAGATCATGATATGCCTTGGATATGTTTAGCGTACATGAAAGAATTAAAAGGTTATAAATTTTTTGCTATGAGTCCTAAAGGTCTAATAAAAGTTACTATTGAGATAAACGGTAATTATCATTGTGATTTTCATTTAGGAGATTGGGCTTATAGAACAGATTTTTTTCAAGAAGATTCTCTTCAGCATTTTAGTATTCTTGTTAATGATAAATTCTTTAAGGAATATGATTTTAGTAAACCAGAAACAAAACAATTTATTATAGGATGTAATTCTTGGCATGACATACCACAGTGATAAAGTAAGTGTTTTAGTACAGACATGCGATTCTTATTCTCATTTTTGGGAAGGATGGTATGTTATGTTTAATCGATTTTGGGCATGGGATCTTGATTGGCAAATATATTTTTGCAATGAAGAAGTAGATTTTCCATACAAAGACGATAGAATAAAACAAATCAAAACAGGTAAAAGTAAGAAATATTGGGGCACGGAAAAACGTGACTGGTTACCTACGTATGGCGGTCCAAAACAAATAGATGAAGGTTGGAGTAATAGATTAATTCATATGCTCAAAAGTGTAGATACAAAATATATTCTTTATCTACAAGAAGATCAATGGCCAAAATTCAATGTTGATAAAGATTTATTTGCAGATCTCGCAAAATTTTGTTATGCCTATGATGTTGGAGCAATGAAGTTGCATAGAGTAAAGCGTGGTGAAGACGTTATACCTAAACATGAAACAGATATATTTGTACATAATCAAAAACTACTTCAATGGAAAAGAAATAATGATTGGTTAATTTCACATCAACCTACGATCTGGAATAGAGAATTATTGTTAGATCTGTCAATCGAAAACGAAGGTTTTAGAGATAATGAATATGCTGGAACTGAAAGGTTACGTGATAAATTTAGCGATGAAAATTTTCCTAAAATATACAGTTATAATCATGATTGGTTTTATGAAAGATCTGCATCGACTGCAGGTCAATGGGTCGAACCAGTAGCATGGGAATTTGATGAAGTAAAAAATCAGATAGTTGTCGAAAACAAATACAATGTTGTGCGACCTAAACACGAACCTAAAAATAAAGGTCTAAAACTTTCTCTTGTAACATCTTGTTTTAATGCTGAAAGATTTATTGATGAGTTGGCAGATAGTGTTATAAGTCAAAATTATGACAATTGGGAATGGGTACTTGCTGATGATTTTTCAGATGATAATACACTACAAAAACTTTTAGATTTACAAAATAGAGATCCCAGAATTAAAATAGCATTTCCAAACCACAAAAAAGAAATGTGGTGGAACCCTCAAAAATTTGCTTCTGGTGACATTGTTTGTCATTTAGATGCTGATGATAAATTGTTACCAAATTGTTTTGAGAAAATAAATTATTATTTTCAGATGTTTCCTGAAGTTGTATTAATGCATTTTAATGCTAACAAATACTCAGACATTCTTCCAGATGGTCCTCATCAATCTTTCGATAACTACAAAGATAATGTTTACATATCAAATGACAATGATTCTTTTCTAGAAGGGTTTGAGAAACTATGGCATTGTAGAAGTAGTATATTTGGGTATCTAAGAATTTTTAGAAATTTACCAGGGCTTGAATTTCCAGAACACCAAGATGGAGATGCCTGTTCATCTAATGATGGTCAATGGTTGCTTATGTTAGAAGAACGAGGTAAATGGATGAGTATTCCTAGAACACTTTATATTGCAAGAGAGCATGGTGCTTCAGAGAATTTTACACGGTGGAATCAAAGAGGTGAAGCACAATTAGCAATTGATGCGAAAGAACGTAGAAGACATTTTGTTTTAGATCAACCACGAAATATAAAATATTTTGACGATGTATATGAGTTAGCAGAATCAACTTATAATACATCATTAAACTGGGCCACTGATCCTCAAAATGTTTCATTTGTGAATTTCAAGTATACAGTAGATCAACAGGACAAAATTTATAAATTGTTTTTTGATCATGATATTTCATTTGACAAATATGATCAAGTCATAGATTACTATTTTGTGAAAATACAACTTGATACAACACCTCTTGAAATAGAAAAGATACTTGACAGAATTAGAAAAAGTGGATCACAAAATTATGAGGTTATCCTATATTGTGAAAATAAAAATTTACATTATAATTTAAGAACAGGTGTAGATAACATAAAAGAAATTCAAGACAAGTTTGTACAGGCTGGTTTCTTCTTCAATTTCTTTGAGCAATTAAACAGATATCATATGGTTGCGTTAAGAAAGTTCGATCAACCAAAGATAGAAGTCAAAGAAGAAAAATTTGAGATAGTAGATACACCTCGTATAAAAACACAATCTGACTCGCTTAAAATTATGCAAGTTCATGTTGGTTGTGGATTAGATATACCACCCAAAAAATATGGAGGTTTAGAAGAAGTCGTATATCATTATATAAGAATGGCTGAACATTATGGACATGAAGTACATCTCAAATGGTTAGATGACATAACTCAATCAGATCTTGAATATTATGATGTATTTCATGTGCATACAGGAGGCTTTCATGATCTAGTAAGAGACAGGAGAATACCATATATTTTTACAACTCATGATGTACACCCTTGGATTAATGGTAAAGATTCTTGGTATTACAAAGTCAATAATGAAACAATAAAAAATTCGTTATTCTCTTTAATACCTTGCGATCATCTTATACCTTATTACGATTACCCCGATAAGTTAAGAAAACTCGATCATGGTGTAGATTCTAATTTTTTCTTTCCAACCGGTACTAAACACGATGTAAGATTAGTGTGTGTAGGTGGAGGTGATGATAGAAAAGGTTTTCATTTGGCAATTCAGGCGGCAGAGAAACTAGGTTTGCCTATAACGATAGTAGGGCCAGACAGTATACATGAACATTATAATGATATTTTTTATAAAGTTCTAAATAAAGCAAAAGAAAAAATAGAAATTATACAGACAGGAAATATTGACAAACATGAGTTAAGAAAAGTTCTGAATGAACAAAGTATAATTATACATCCTTCATCAATAGAAACTGGTCAACCTTGTCTTGCAGTGTTAGAAGCAATGGCTTGCGGATTACCGTGTGTTGGCACTATGCAAGATGATGTAGATATACCTGGTCTTGTTAAATGTGAGAGAGATATTGATAATATTGTAAATGGTATCGATAAAATTCTTGATAATTATGATGCTTATTCTAAAAGTGCTAGAAATTTTGCAATAGAAAGAGATTGGAAAAATATTTTTAAGACTCTCGAAAAGCATTATTATGAAGCAAGAGAACTAAAAAATAATGTGTCAAATTCGATGAAAGATCGACTAATCTATGCATACAATTCTTCTGACATAAAAATTAAAGACAATATAAAAGAACATAATCAAATCAATCTCAAATTTGAGCCGAACCCTATTATAGAAATACTTGGATCTGATAACAAAGAATATGACATAACGTTTTTCAATCAGGATAACAATAGTGTAATTTACAAAAACACCATCAGCAATAATTGTTGGGCTGGATCTGGTATAAAGTATTTTATAAATTGGAAGATCGTTGTCAGTGAAAAAGAAAGTGGTGCCATTTTATTTGAGCATAAGATGGATTTATCAAAAGAATCTGTGTACGTCTATTTTGACTCAGGTGCATTAGGAGATAACTTAGCATGGATAGGTTCTGTAAATCAATTTCAACAGAAATATAATTGTAAGGTTTATTGTTTTACATTTTTTAATCACTTGTTTAGAGAAAAATATCCAAACATTGAATTTTTAGATGATCATAATAAGACAATGGAAGAAAAACCTTTTGACTATCATTACTGGATTGGTTGGTTGAATGCAGATCATGATGCATGTCCTGTCGATACAAGAAAAGTACCATTACAAAAAGTTTCATCTTCAATACTAGGACTTGACTATAGAGAAGAACGTGCTAAAATAACTGTAAATGAATTAGAAGCAGAGTTACAAAACCCATATGTTTGTATTGGAATGCAATCAACCGCACAAGCAAAATATTGGAACTATGAAGGAGGTTGGAATGAAATAGTTAAATATCTAAAAGAAAAAAAGTATGATGTGGTATGCGTTGATAAACATCAGATGTTTGGAGCAGGTAATCATATGAACTCTGCTCCTGAAGGTGTGATTCATAGACATGAAAGAACATTAGATCAAACAATAGCAACTATAAATGGTTGTGAATTCTTTATGGGTCTTGGATCTGGATTGTCTTGGCTTGCTTGGGCATTAGAGAAACCTGTGGTTCTCATATCAGGTTTCAGTGAACCTTATTCGGAATTTAACATTGACTGTGAACGTGTGCATAATAAAGATGTCTGTAACAGTTGTTACAATAGACATACATTTGATCCTGGAAAATGGGATTGGTGTCCTGATGAAAATGATTTCATTTGTACTTCAAGCATAACGCCAGATATGGTCAAACAATCAATTGATAATATAATTAAAAAATTAAATGCTTAAATTTATATCACCTCAAGATTTTACAATAACTATCGAACATATAAAAATGTCAAAAAACATGACATATATGGATGCTATACAATATTATTGTGAACAAAATAATATAGAAGTTGAAACCATCGGAAAACTTGTTCAAGGTGCCTTAAAGCAGAAAGTAAGAGAAGAGGCAGAATGTTTGCATTTTTTTCCAAAGACAACTAAAATACCTGGATTATGATCAAAGTGGAACCTTACGAATGCTACAAAGAATATCTTGCTATCAAAAGACATTTTCAATCACCATCTTATGACTACTTTAAGTATGATGGTAAAATAAGAACATCTAAAGTAACATTCTCAAAACGTAAAGATAATTTTCTTTTTGCGAAACTTGCTAAGACATATAAAGATGAAGAAATCAAAACATTTTTTGTAGCAAATTTTGTAGACAATGAAAACTTTTGGATTACAGATACATTAACAGAACAAGCCGAGGTCTCATATAGAGATTGGCAAAAAAGAATTCAGAGTTTATCGTATATGTTTAATAATGATATTGATAAACTATTGAATGAGCATGAGTTTGATGAAGTCTTTGAGGTAAAGGATGGACAACATCCTATTTTACTAAAAATGTGTATTGCTAAATACTTAATGATTGAGACTTTTATTATACTTAATGCTTTGGTAAATTTTGTACCCAGATGGAACAAGCAGATTTCAGAGAAAATAATCTGGCCTGAGTTTCGTAAAAAGGTGCAAAAGTATTCTCCATTCTTGGAGGTGGATAAGACGAAATTTCGTACAATACTACGAAAGAAACTTGACATATCGTAATATATG
>MDTA01001610.1_pt1 | contig 20731 bp, 18 predicted proteins | sample 811151 | NCBI WGS metagenome assembly MDTA01 (sample SAMN05326648, study PRJNA326480) | marine metagenome | isolation source: seawater | place: Indian Ocean: South | collected 2010 | reverse complement strand
GTATGCTAGAGAATTTTTAAAAAATCAGGGTTTAATTCATTTAGAATATAAAATTGTTAACCTATTCGTAAATGGCAATGATTATGGGACGTATGTTTTAGATGAAAATTTTAGTGAAACAACACTTACAAGAAATAAAAGAAGAAGTGGTCTAGCTGTAAGATTTGACAATCAATATGCTTTGGACACTAAAGACCCAGCTTTTAAAAATAGTTTTAAGTCAGTTTCATTTGATAATTTATTATCAATTTCTAACATTGATTTGTTAAATGAAAATATCTCTAATTTTAAAGAAGATATTTTAAACAATTCAGAAAAGTTGGGGGAAAATGTATTAGCTCATTTTAGTATTAATGGAGAAAAAAAGAGAGTTATACTGGGACCTGATAAAGATAAGCTAGATTCATACTATATTAGTAAGTTTTTACTGGAAAAATTTAGAGATAATGAGGTTAAATTTGATGAAATATTTGATTTAGATCAAATGGCAAAGGGATTTGCGGCATCTGATGTATTAGATGGATGGCATGGTATAAATTGGACAAACCTTAGTTTTTATTTTAATCCTGTCACAAACAAGTTTGAGCCAATTTTTCAAGACTGGTACAACGAAGGTTTTATTTCAAAAAAAAATGACAATTTTAGAGGTATCAGAATACTTGATTTATATAATTACGGAAATTTTTATGAAAGAGTATTCGAGTCAAAAAATTTTGTTATGAAATATATTTATTATCTAGAGAAATATTCAAATTCAAAATATTTACAAATTTTTAATGAAAAGATTAAAGAAGAATTTAATAACAATTTACGTAAAATTTACAAATCTAGCCCATACTATAATTTTCCACATTACTTAATAGAAAATAAAATTGAAGCAGTACAAGGTTTTTTGAATCATCATGATCCTGTATATTTTGAGTTATTAAAACCAACCGAAGATAAAGAAAAATTATTAATTAAAGTTGGTAATAATCATATTTTACCAATAAACTTTGAAAAAGTTACTCTAATAAGCGCCAATGGTGAATTATCTGAATATCAGATTGATAAACTAATTCAACCACGGGATTTGAAAATATTTGATCAAAATCAATTTGATAAATCTATAGTAAAATATATCAAAACTTACATTGATAAACCGTCTTTCAATCATTTTAAAAGTGTAACTATCAGTTACAAGCTGCTAGGAAGCGAAAATACTAAAATTAAAAAGATAGAAAACCCAACAGTCTTTGACGAACTAGAATTAAAAAGTAAAAATTTCATGAAATTATCAAAAAATTTAGATACATCTGTAAATTTCAATTTTATAAAAAAAAATAAAAATTTGTATGTTATTAATGAAGGAGATTGGTTTATTAATAATGACTTAATAATACCAGATGGAAAAAAACTAATTATTAAAAGTGGTGCAAACATAACTCTGTTAAATAAAGCAAGAATAATTTCAAAATCTCCGATAGAAGCTATTGGCACTCCAGAAAGAAATATTAATTTTCTTAGTAGGGGAGGTAGATGTTTTATAGTAAGTGAAAGTAAAGATTTGTCAGTTTTTGAAAATGTAAATTTCTTTGAATTTGAGCATTGTTATGAAAGTGGTATAAATTCCGAAGGATCTTTTAATATTTATAATTCTAAAATAAAAATGAAAAATATACTTTTTTACAAAAATCTTAAAGGTGATGATGGAATTAATATAGTAAATTCCGAATTTGATATAGAAAATGTTTTATTTGAGGAAGTTTTATCAGATTGTTTAGATATAGATTATTCTTTAGGAAAAATAAAAAATATACAATTTAAAGTTTGTGGAAATGATGGCTTAGATATCTCAAATACAAGTTTAAATTTGGAGAATTTTAATAGTACAAACACAGGTGATAAAGGCATAAGTGCTGGTGAAAATAGCATTTTAAGGGGAAAAAACATTAAGATTAATAAAGCATTTATGGGACTTGGTATAAAAGATGGCTCAGAAATTAAATTAGATAATATCAAAATTGATAATTCAAAAATACCAATTGCTGCTTATATCAAAAAACAGACTTATAGCTATCCAAAAATTAATATTACAAATTATGAAAACGTTGGAAAAGAAAAAGAAATATTTGAAGTTGGAATAGTTAGTAATATTAACAACAAAACCCTCACTGGAAAGTCAAAGAATGTTTATAAGGAAATTTACAAGTAAAAAGAAATATAACCATGATAAGAATATCAATTTTAGAAATGAAAAGAAGATTCTTTTTTTTGAAAGTGAAAATTTTTTAAAAAATTTTCTTAAAGTAAATAGTTTTAAACAAATATATAATGAAAGATATATAAATAGTATTTATTTTGATGATCATAATTTGACTAATCTTTTAGAAACTATAGATGGAGAGAAATATAGATCTAAAATAAGATTAAGATGGTATGGGAAAATAAAAGATATAACCCAAAATCCTACTTTAGAGGAAAAAATTAAAATTAATACAAAAAATTTTAAAATTTATCACCCATTAAAATTAAAAAAAATTAAAGATAGAGTCGAAGTCAGAAAAATTAAGTTAGAAATTTTAAAGCAATTGGATAGTGAAAGTTTAATAAACTTTAAAATCAGAAATGTAGAACCATCCTCATTTGTTTCTTATAAACGATCTTATTACAAAAAAGAGGATCTAAGAATTACATTAGATAAAGAATTAATTTGCAGGAATCTTATCAATCAAAAATATATACATGAAAATGAAAACTTTAAAAAAGAGAGATTTGTGATTTTAGAATTTAAATTTAACGATAAAAATTATAATCTAGTAAGAAATTTATCTTCACAAATACCAAACAGATTTACAAAATTTTCAAAATACGAATATTCGTTATTAAATTAATTTTTATTCTTTAAATAAAAGTTTCTAACAGTTTTAATAATATAATTTTGTTCTTTTATTGATAAGTGCTGATCACAAGGAAATGATATAATATTTTTACAATGATAATCTGTAACTGGAAAATCGTTTTTTTTATGTTTCAAATACTTCAGACTTTCCTGAAGATACATTGGTTTTGGATAATGTATTTTAGCTTCTATTCCCTTCTTTAAACAATATTTATACAATTTATCTCTATCTTTAGCGAAAACTATATATAAATGATAAACAATTTTGTAATTTTTTGGCCTAGGCGGAATTCTTATCTCTTTTAATTTTGATAGGTGGTGATCAAAGTATTTGGCATTTTTAATTCTTTGTTTTGCAATTGATTTAGATTTTGGTAATAACCAATTACCTACAACAGCCTGGAAGGTATCTAATCTAGAGTTATAGCCATTAATTTTGACTGTATCTCTATCAACTAAACCGTGATTTCTGAGTAATTTTATATGTTCATAAAGTTTTTTATTATTTGTAGTAATAATACCTCCATCTGACCAAACATTTATATTTTTTAAAGGATGTAGAGAAAATGCACCCGAGACTCCCCATGTTCCAGCATTTTTATTATTAATCGCACCCAAAATCGACTGGCAGGCATCTTCAATAATTGGAATATTATATTTTTTTGCAATTTTTATTAACTTTGGCATATTTGTCATATATCCGGTAAAATGAACTGGAACGATTGCTTTTGTTTTTTTGCTAATTTTTTTTGTAACATTTTCTACATTCATGCAGAATGTATCATCGCAGTCTACAAAGATTGGTTTGGCTCCCAATTCAGTAATTGCTCCGACTGTAGCAACAAATGTATTTGCCGCAGTTATAATTTCATCTCCCGGCATTATTCCAATTGATTTCAATGATAATTTTAAAGCATCAGTACCTGAGTTGACGCCTATAGCATATTTCGTACCTATTAACTTAGCAAATTTCTTTTCAAAAATCGCAAGTTCCTTACCTAATGTAAAATCTCCGGACAAAACAAACTTTTTTAACTTACTCCATAAGTCGGGGCAATTTGAAAATTGCTGTTTTAAATAAGAATATCGTACTTTCATAAAATTAGACTAATTTAATATTATTCATTCTTTTTATATTATAATAAAATTGATTTTCAAAAGTGTTTGTTAACATTTTTTTTTCGAAAGCCTCCTTAAGATCTTGTACTGCATCTTTAACGGTATATTTTGTTTCAAAACCAATAACTTCTTTGATTTTTTTTGAACTTACATGGTAAGATCTATTATCATTTGACTTAGTATTTATTATTTTTATATCATTTCCTATAATTTCTTTAACATCCAATGCCAGTTCGTTAACAGATTGATTTTTAAAACCAACATTAAAAATTTCACCATTTATTACTTTTTTATCAGCTTTTAACACTGCAAGGTAAGACTCCACCATGTCATCTATATGTACATTTGGTCTTAACTGATCTCCACCAAAAACTTTTATAGTCCTATTATGAAAAGCATGGTTTGTTAGAATGTTTACGACCAAATCTAATCTTTGCCTTTTTGCAAAACCACAAACTGTTGAAGGTCTGATAGTTGTTGTTATAAAATTTTCTGATTTATAGCTATTTAATATTTTTTCACAATCTCCTTTAAATTTGGAATAATCTGTTAAAGGTTCTAATTTCATATCTTCTGTTACATTTTTCTCTTTTTTAATACCATAAACTGATGAAGAAGAAGCATATATAAATTGACTTACGCCACTCTTTACAGAAATGTTTACCAATGGCTCAAAAGCATCTAGGTTTATAGATTTTCCTAATGCTGGATTTAATTCGAAACTAGGATCATTTGATATACAAGCCAAATGTATTACAATTTCATGACCAGCTATGAATTTGATTAATTTATCTGTATCTCTAATATCTCCTTTAATTTTTGATAAATTTTTATGATTAGCAATAACATCTTCTCCATATATCATTAAGTCAAAAACGGTAACTTCATGTCCCTCATCTATCAATCTGGGAACTAATTTTGATCCCACATATCCTGCTCCACCAGTTATAAATATTTTACTCATTTTTATGACATCAAAATTATTTTAAAGTATGGTCAATTGCTTTTATCAGTTTGATTTTATCTATCAAATTTTTATTTCCCATGCTTGATACTGACTGAGAAGCTCCAAGAGATCCAATTAGTAAAGCATAAGTTTTATCAAGACCTAGCTTTAAAAATATTGAAATCAACGATAACATAGTGTCTCCTGATCCTATTTTATCAACAACTTTTGAGGCAAAAGCTTCCATGTAATAGAATTTTTTAGACTTTTTATTGTACAGAGTTGCTCCTTCGCTACCTTGAGTAACAACAAGATTACTAATATTTAATTTTTTTGAAAGATTATTCATTAGATAATTTACTTTACTATTTTTATCTCTTAATTCATGTCTAAGCTCAGTTTCATTAATTATTACGCAATCGATGTTTTTATATTTATTCATGGTGTGGTATCCTCTGTTAGCTGCATTAATTTGAGCATTTAGAGCAACATATTTAGATTTTTTTGAAAGTAAGGAAGCATTTTTATCTGAAATAAATCCATGACCATAATCAGAAATTATAACAAGATCAAAGTTTTTTAATTTGTTAGTTAAAAAATTTTTTAATTTTTTTTCATTTTCTAAATCTAAGGGAGAATCATTAATTATATATGAACCGAAAACTTTATTATTAGTTATTGAATCAATATATTTTTTTTTAATAATAGTGGGTGATTTTTTCTTAAATATTAGTTTGAGATCCACATTTTTTGGAAGCTTTTTTTTTATTAAATTTTGGAATTTTCTATCTTCACCAACCATACTCATCAATGTTACTTTTCCACAGAATTTCGCAACATTACCTGCAATAGCCGCAGCTCCACCAATATATATTTCATTTTTTTCTTCTCTCATTTGTAAAACTGGATCTTTCCCAGATTTTCCTAGAGTTTCACAGAAAAAATATTGATCAATAATTGTTTCTCCTAAAACTAAAACTTTAAGTTTTTTTGATAGATTTAATGATTTATTTAAATTAATTTTTTTATTTTTTATTATTTTAATAGTTTGTTTTTGGTTAAAGGTTAAATTTCTATAGTGTTCATTAATTAAAGAACTAGAGCTACTAGTTATATCATCAGTGTATTTAACTTTTCCTCCATATTTATTTAAAGCTTTAGTTTCATTTTTTATTTCTCCAGTTATATCATCTTTATGAATTTTATAGTCTGGACCTTTGCAATAAATATCAGGTTTTAAAAGATTTATTAAATTTACAGAGGTAGGAGAGTTGTTAAGAACGATATGATCAATCACAGAAATATTTTGAAGAAATTCTATTCTAAGTTTTTCACTAAAAATTGGTCTCCCAGGACCTTTATTTACAAATATATCTGGTGTTAGTGAAACAATTAAAATATCACCAAATTGTTTTGCAGAAATGAAATGTTTAATATGGCCAATATGAATCAAATCAAATACACCATGGCATAAAATAATTTTTTTTTTTTTTATAACCGATTGTTTTTTTATATTTTTTAAATCTTTTATTTGAATTATTTTTTTCATTTTAAATATTGAAACCATTTTTTTGTTTTAAATTTTATTTTATTTGGCGTCCATACTGGTGCTTTTTTCCAGTCGTCTATATTATCAAGCATTATCTTAATTCCATCATCTATTTTAACTTTTGGTTTCCATCCTAGAAATTTTTTTATTTTTTTTATATCTGCTTCAGATTTATCTGGCTCTCCTGGTCGTTTTGGGATTTTAACTCTCGATCCACCAAGTTTTTTTGCAATATAATTTACACTTGTTGGTTTACCGGTACCCACATTAAATATATCATGATATATTTTCGATTTCGCAGCAGTGTAGAATGCATTTGCAACATCGGTAACATAAGTAAAATCTCTTGTTTGATTTCCACTGCCAACAATAGTTAAAGGTCTGTTATTAATTTTTTGAGCTAAAAATACCCCAAACATAGCTCCATAGGCGCCTGTCGTTCTAGATCTTAGACCATATACATTAAATAATCTCAACGAAATTGTAGATATTTTGTATACTTTTGACCAATGCACAAGTAACTTCTCTCCAATATTTTTAGTCAAAGCATATGGATACTCAGTCTTTATAGTTTCATTTTCACTCGTTGGAAAATTTTCTACTAAACCATAACAAGATGCAGATGCTGCATAAACTACTTTTTTTACGTTATATTTTTTTGATGCTCTTAGTACATTTAAGGTCCCATTAACGTTTGATTGAAAATATTTTTCTGGTGTTTCAATACTTGGGACAATATCAGCAAGTGCAGCTAGGTGGAAGACATAACTAACATTTTTGAATTTTTTTTCAATTTTATTAAAGTCTGCAACATCCGCTTTTATAACTTCAACTTTTTTTTTTGGTAAATTAATAAGATTATTCAGTCTACCAGTGGCAAAATTATCGATTATAACCACTTTGTAACCCTTTTTAACTAGTAATTCAGAAATATGGCTCCCTATAAAACCAGCGCCACCCGTTACAATTACTTTTTTCATGTTTTTTGCATTATCATTGATAAAATTGCCAGTCAAGTAAGTAAATTATCGATCTTTTATTATCATATTAATTACATCTAACATAATTTCTTGGAAATTTTTTTTGTATTTAGATGAATTTAAAAAAAAATTTATTTCTTGTGAATAATTGTTTTCTAAATCATTAATATAATTAGATTTTATTTGATTATTTTTAGATAAATAAAAAATCTTAGAATTTATTTTTTTTGATAAATTTTTTATTTCTAATTTTTTATATAAACTTAAGTGATCATCAACTAGTAATATTAATTTTTTTTTAGATATAATACTTTGCCATAAAGCCATGGAGCTATGACCTATTACGTATTTTGATTTATTTATTAGATTTATTGTATCTCCATACTTTATATCTCGAGATTTAAATGGATTTTCATGGTAAACAAATTTACCAGAAGCAGCAATTAAAATTTTAGTTTTAAATTTATTTTCAAATTTTAAAAAAAAATCATTCAAATTTTCATAAAAAATTTTTGAATTAATACTAGAGTCATCCAAAAAATCTGTTCTTCCTAAAGTTTGCCCTTTAAATTTTCCACCCACAGCTTTCCGAGTATTATTATCTGGAGCACCATCCAAAGACTCCTCGACATATACAGTTACATTTGCGTCATTAGCATTTTGTGACCAGATATAATTTGGATGTGGTACACTAAAATACTTTAGTGTTTGATTAAAAATTTTTTTAGATATGTTTTCAATATTTTTTCCTGAGCCAATAAAATATAAGTTATTGTATTTTCTGAAAAGAATTTTATTTCTCAAAAGAAAAATTTTGAATTTTAATTTTTCTAAAAAAGAAATTGGGAAAAATTCGGTGGCAAATTCACTCAAAATAATTTTGTACTTGTATGAATAAATTAATTCAAAAATTTTATTTTCTTTATATCTTTTATAAAAACTTCTTCCTGTATAATAAATAATCGAGTTAGAATTATCAAAATTATTTAAATAGTTGTTAAGTTGTTCAAAATTTTTAATAAAAGTAACCTTTTCAAAACTAGGTTTATAAAATTGAGCTGTAGTGCTAAAGTAAGCTTTTGTCTGTTCTTCAGAATAAAAAAAGCTTGAAACATCGCATATATGAACATCAAAACCATTTTTTTTAAAATTTTGAATATTTAAATAATTTGCATAATGAATAGGTATAGGTGCAAAAACTATATATATAATATTCATAAAGGTTTTAATTAAAATATTTAATTTATTTTAACTTTTTTGCCAAAAAAACACTACTTGGTAAAGACAAAGCTCTTTCATAAATATAAGTAGTATCATCTAAATTCATTTTTGGATTTTTTTTAAAATGTTTAAATAAATTAATTGGTTTCCAAATAGGTCTAACATTAAAATTTCTTTGCTTTGAAAATAATATTAATTTTTTTTTAATATTTTTATTGGAAACTATGATCGTATTAAGCCAATAATTAGATTTCAAATTTTCAGATGGCTTTAATAATTTAATTTCAGTATTTTTGAATATATTAGAGTAGTAAAGATGTAATTTTTTTTTCATATTAATAAATAAGTTTATTTTATTTAGCTGAGCAATTCCTAAAGCTGAATTTATTGAGGGCAGTCTGTAATTATATCCAATAGTATCATGAAAAACGTCAAATTTTTTTATAATTTTTGAATTATTAGATAGATGGAAAGCTTTCTTTATATATTTTTTTGTTTAAAGATTAATGCGCCACCTCCACCAGTAGTAATTATTTTATTTCCATTAAAACTTAAAACACCAGCGTCTCCAAATGTGCCTAGGTGTTTATTTTTAAACTTACAACCTAAAGCTTCTGCTGAGTCCTCAATTAATAAGAGTTTATTTTTTTTACATATTGTAATAAGTTTATCTAATTCACAGCTTAATCCATTTACATGTGTAACAATCAGGGCCTTAATCTGTCTACCAGTTTTAATATTTAAACATTTATTTTTTCTTATTTTGGTATTTTTTTTTAAATATGCTGAGAATTTTTTTAAGTTTATCGATAAATTATTTCGATCCACATCATAAAAATGTGGTTCTGCATTGCAATATTTAATAGCATTAACTGTAGATATGTAGGTTAACGGAGAAACAAATACCTCGTCTTTTTTTTCAATTCCTAAAGTTTTGATAGCTAAATGAAGTGCTGATGTACCATTGACTAAACATATTAAGTTTTTTGTACCTACATACTTTTTCAACTTTTTTTCAAAGAGATTTGTATACTTGCCATATGTTGATAACTGTTTTTCTTTTATTGCTTTTTTGACATTAGCAATATCATCATTGAATATATAAGGTTCATGTAAATAAGCATTTTTTATATCAAGTTTTTTTTTTATTTGTTTTAAAAAATTTGAATACGTATCAATAATTTTCATATGTTATAATCATGGAAATTACTAATTGAAACATTTTTATTTAATTTGAACCAATCAATCGTCTTAGAAATTGCATAACTAAAATTTCGAGCATTTTTATATTTTGGTTGCCAATTATATAATTTTTTGATTTTTTTATTTGAGGCAAGCAATCTATAAACTTCACTGTTTTTTGGTCTAATTCTTTTTTTATCAAAAATTATTCTTAGTTTTTTTATATCAAGTTGATTACTTATTACTTTTATAAGATTTTTAATTTCAATTTCAAAACCACTTGCAATATTTATTTGATCAGCATCGATTTTTTTTGAATTTATTAGCTTGATAAATCCATTTATTGTATCATCAATGTAAGTAAAATCTCTTTTTGTATTTATGTTTCCAACTTTAATAAAATTTTTTTGGTTTATCATTTGAGTTATCAAAGTAGGTATTATAGCTCTTGATGACTGTCGAGGACCAAATGTGTTGAATGGTCTCGCAACAAGAACGGGAAGATTAAACGATTTTTTAAAAGAAAGAGCAATCTGATCTGCGGCCACTTTTGATGCTGCGTAAGGAGATTGGGAGTTTAAAGGATGTTTCTCGTCTATAGGTACATATTGTGCTGTTCCATAAACTTCGCTCGTGGAAGTTATAATTATTTTTTTTACAGAATTATTTTTACAAGAATTTAAAATATTATAAGTTCCATAAATATTTGTATCTATGTATGACTTTGGGGAAACATAAGAATAAGGTATTGAAATAAGTGCCGCCAAATGCACTACAATATCTTTATTTTTAGTAATATTAGTTGTTAAATCCTCACTTCTTACATCACCAAATATAATTTTTATTTTCTTTAGTAGTTTTTTGTGAATGTATGACAAATTTCCAATTGAGTTTGACGAATTATAGTAACACAATGCTGTAACGTCATATTTTTTATTTTTAGCAAGTTTTTCAACTAAATGGGAGCCTATGAAACCACAAGCGCCTGTTACTAAAATTTTTTTTTTCATATTTTATTTACTTTTTTTTTATTAAGTATTTATCTTGTATATATAGGTATTTTAAATCACTATTTTCAAATGTAAAAATAATATCTTTTAGGGTTGACGAAATTGGATATCCGTGAAGATTTAGACTAGTATTCAAAACTGCTGGAATTCCAGAAATTTTATAAAATTCTTTTATAATTGAATAATAACTATTATTAAAATTTTTTTGTAATATTTGAGGTCTAACAGTTTTATCATAAGCATGTGTTCCATTTTTAATTTTATTGTAATATTTAGTTTTTGTTTTAAATCCTATCGTCATGAAATCAGATGAAATTTTTTTAGGGTTAATTATATATTTTCCATGTGCTTCTTTAAGAATTGTTAAGGCAAAAGGCATCCAAAAATCTCTATTTTTAATTTGATCATTAATTTTTTGAACCATTCCCTCTTTTGATGGATTTGCTATTATGCTTCTATTTCCCAAAGCCCGAGCACCAAATTCTTCTCTACCATAAGCAATTGAAATTATCTCCCCATCATTAATTAATTTAGCAATTCTTTTATGTCTAATATTATCGAAAATCAAAAAATTTTTATTGTTTTTTAAAGAGCTGATAATCATTTTTTTTGAAAGCTTATTTTCAGTTATCTTTTGACCTAGATAAATATTTTTTATTGGCTTGTTATTTTCTTTGTTTAAAAAATAACAGGCTCCTATTGATAATGACTCATCAGTTCCCGTAGGTGCAATGTAAATATTTTTTATAAAATTTAAATTTGAGAGCACCATATTCATTTTTATATTCATGCTAACACCACCACTTATGGAAAAAACATTTAATTTATATTTTTTATTTATCTGAATTAATAATTCAGTTGAGATATTTTCTACTAATATTTGAACAGCTCCAGCTATATTGTCAAATCTATGTCCTTGGGTTTTATTGTATATGTATGAGAATAAATCTTTTGGTCTTTTATTGTGTACTACCCTACAATTTTTAACTTTTAAGATATCTTTAAAAACCTCGTTATAAACTTTTTTAGAATATTCATTTTTTGCGTATGGTGCTAAGCCCATAACTTTAAATTCATGTTCATTAGGTTTCATTTTTAATATCAAAGTTACAAATCTATAAATCCTTGCAAGATCACACTGATCACTAATATTTATTTTTTTTAAATAATTTTTTTTTTTGTTAAAAATCCAAAATGTTTGATTTAACCCATCTCCTTCACTATCTAATGTTAAAATCCCAATTTTATCTTCTTTTACATTAGGTGCATATGCAGCATAATAGGCGTGGCATGTGTGATGATCTATAAATTTAATATTTCTAATTTTATTTCTTGACTGTTTTATAAGATATTTTTTTTGCAAATTTCTAAATACTTGATTATTTTGAAAATAATTTTTTTTTTTAATTTTATTATAATCTAAATATAAATCTTTAAGTTTATTTTTCTTTTTAAGATTTTGAAAATGATTTCTTGCATTCTTAATCTTTTCTTCTCTTGAATAAAATCCAAGGTAATAATCCAACCAATTATTAATCGAAAAATAATTATCTACAGGATACTTAAATGGGAAAGCAATGTTATCAATTGTGCTAAAAGATGCCTCTTCAACTATTAATTTGTTTTTCTCCACATAATCCAAACATTTTTCAATTGAAATTTTTGGATAACCACAAAAATTTTTAATCTTATTAAATCTTTCTTCTTGGAATGCTAAAATTATCTCTCCATTTACCATCAAAGAAGCGCTAGCACCATGACTGACATTGATACCCAAATAAACTATTTTTTTGCTCATAAAGATTATTTAATAAAAGTTATAAATTCATATATTTAAAAATTTTATTTATCCATATTTATTTTGCATTTAAAATTTTCTACAAGTTAATTGTTAAATATCTTATATTTAAAAGGAACATTTGATAAATCTTTTAAATTTTTCATTTTAATTATATCAAAATTCTCTTTGTATTTTAGTCTGGAATTAAATTGTTTTTCATATGAAATGTTTTTTATTAACTCTGATTTAAATTTTGTTGAACTAATTATGTATATTTTCTTTTTAAATTGATGAGAAAAAAATTTTATTACTTTATTTACTCTTTTTAAATATGTACCTTTAACATCGGCACCCTGTTTGTTGATTCCATATTCATAAAAGTGTCCATTTTTAGGATTTGAGTATAAGTAGTCCATACCAATTAAATAAAATTTTGAAAAACCCATATATGTTGCCAATCCTAACATTGAAAATAGACTTCCAAACAATAGGCTGAATTCTTTTGACGGATCAATTTTGTTAGGTTTGAAATCTTTAATACCAAAATGATGCAAATAGTGGATATTTTTGATAGAATGCAAAAAAGGGTAGTGGTAAACTGACGTAAATAAATTTACATCTCCTTTTAACCTTCCTGATTTATTTAAAAAGTTTCTACAATTTTTATTTAATTCAATTTTTTTTGTGTATGGATTCTTCCAAACTGGTGAAAAAATACCTGGATGAAAGTGAATATCGGCTATTACATCTAAATTTTTATAATCTTTATGTAAGAACATCCAGCCACATGTTAAAGTTTTATTTTTGGAGAATTTTTTTAAATCAAAATATTTTATTGATTGGCCATTGCCAATAATATAGCAACTTTGATTTATATATTTATCTTTAAATTTAATATTTTTAGATACTAAATTAGAAAAAAATTTATTTATAAATAACATTAATTGTTATAAACATTTATGATTTTTAATTAAAATGCAAAAAATATTTTTAATCGCTGAAATAGGTATAAATCATAATGGCAGTTTATCTACAGCAAAAAAACTTATAGATTTAGCAAAAAATACTGGTTTTGATGCAGTCAAGTTTCAGAAAAGAACACCAGAGGTAACAACACCAAAATCCAAAGCTGGAATTATTAGAGATACTCCATGGGGTAAAATTACATATTTAAATTACAAAAAAAAATTAGAATTCGGGAGAAAAGAGTTTGATGCGATAAATAAATATTGTAAAAAAAAAAATATACCATGGTTTGCGAGCCCTTGGGATATTGAGAGTAATAATTTTTTAAAAAAATATAAGCTTAAATATAATAAAGTAGCATCACCGGTTTTAACTAACATTAAATTAATAGAGGAAATTGCAAAACAAAGAAAGTATACGTTTATTTCAACAGGAATGAGTTCAATGAAAAATATTGCTAAAGCTGTAAAAATTTTTAAAAAAAATAAATGTAAATTTTCTTTAATGCACTGTGTTTCAACTTACCCATGTCTAGAAAAAGATATAAATTTAAAAATGATAAACACATTAAGAAAAAAATTTAATGTTGACATAGGTTATTCTGGACACGAAAAAAGTGTTAGCCCAAGTCTAATGGCAGCTTGTTTTGGTGCAAAATCAATAGAGAGACATATAACTCTTGATAGAACAATGTGGGGAACTGATCAGGCAGCTTCTCTTGAAGGGAATGGTATGAAAAATCTTGTAGAATTAATAAGAAAATTTGAATTATGTTTAGGAGATGGTGTAAAAAAATTTTTAATAGATGAAAAAAAAAAGTTACAAGAAAACAAATATTGGTAAGAATTTCAAAATAATATGTTTAATTCCAATAAGATCAAAAAGCAAAAGAATTAAGAACAAAAACTTTACAAAAATAAATGGTATACCTTTAATAAAGTACGTTTTAAATAATATCAAACAATCTAAATATATTGATAAATTTTATATAGCTTCAGATAATTTAGGAAAAGTAAAAAAAATTATTAATGAAAATAATAAAATACAATTATTTCAAAGATCAAAAAAAAGTTCTACTTCGAATGCTCAAACCGAAATTATAATAAATGAATTTTTAAGGAAAAAAAATATGGATATATTAGTTTTTGTTCAAGCTACCAACCCATTTATAAAATATACGTATATAGATAATGCTATAGAAATATTTTTAAAAAACAATTTTGACTCGTTATTATCTGTTGTAAAAAGTAAACATTTTATTTGGTCTAACCAAAAATACTCAAAACCAACAAATTATAATTTAAAGAAGAGAAAAATGTCTCAATCAATCAAAGGACATTTTTTAGAAAATGGCTCATTTTATATTTTTTTTAGAAAAAATTTTTTTAAAAAAAAAAATAGATTGCATGGAAAAATTGGAACTTTTGAAATGCCTAAACAAAGTATGCATGAAATCGATGATAAAATTGATTTAAAAATTGTAAAAAAACTTTTAAGCTAAATTTAATCATTTTAGAGAATTCTTAAATTTCCTTAATTTTGTTATATTCCATTCTGGAAAATCAATTTTTTCTGATATTAAGATTTCTCTACACCTTTTAAGACCATCACCTAAAAAATTTAAAAGATTTGAGGTAGATACAGCGTTGATTTTATGGTTTTTAATTCCATAACTTATATGCTTAGCATTGCCACAACCACCAGATAAAATTATAGGTTTTTGAAAGTCATGAGGTATGAACCCCAAAACGTCATAGTCAAGGCCCATTCCAGTTCCATCCATATCAATTGAATTAAGGTTTATTTCTCCAAAAGGCATATTTTTTAAATTATCAATATAATCTTTAAAGTTAATATCAATTTCTTTTACTCCATTATTAATATAAGCCTTAAAATTTTTATTATCTTTTTTAAAATCTACCCCAACAATTATTGATTGTTGTCCAAAAACTTTTGATATTGTCTCTAGAATTTTTGGCTTTTCATAAGCTGCGGAATTAATTAAAATTTTATCACAGCATTTAGATAACAATTCAGTTGCAATTTCTAAACTCCGTATTCCACCTCCTGCTGTTATAGGAACAAAACAGTTTTTTGATATTAATTCAACTTTTTTTATGAATTCTAAATTTTCTTTTACTTTTCTTGAAATATTTAAAATTATTAATTCGTCAATATAATAAGAAATATTGTAAAAATCATAATTTTTAAAAAGCCATTCAATGTTGCCTACCTTTTGAATATTATAATTCCTACTTTGATAAAAATATCCATCAGCATATAATAGAGTGAAAATAATTCTTTTTTTTAACATTATTTATTATTTAAAAAATTAAATATTAACTCGATACCACAAGATTGGCTTTTTTCTGGATGAAATTGAGTTCCGTAAATATTATCTTTTTGAAATGCTGCTAAAAAATCTATTCCATAATTACATGTAGCGAAGTTTTGAGAAAAATTTTCTACATCCATTTTATAAGAATGCACAAAATAAAAATTTGATTTTTCATCTACATTACTAAAAAATTTATTATTTGACTTTATTACTTTAATATTATTAAAACCAATATGTGGAATTTGTAGGTTTCCCATATCTTCTATATTAAAACGAGTAACTTTATTTTCTACAAAACTCAATCCATTCGTGAAACCATCCTCGGTACTTGAGGAGCCCAATAATTGCATCCCCAAACATATGCCTAAAATTTTTTTTTTTTTTATTAATACCTCTTCTCTTAATTTTTCTATAATTAACATAGATCTTAAATTATTCATTGCGTCCTTAAATGAACTTACACCTGGCAAAATTATATGGCTTATTTCATCTTTTAAATGGTCTCGATTATTTATGATTACAGTTTGACAGCCTAAATATTCCAATGCGTTTTTCACAGAATTGATGTTTCCCATTTTGAAATTGATTATGCCTACTTTCATAGGTTATTTTATATAAAACTTAGGAGTCCATTTACCATTTTTTTTTTCAAATAATTTTTTATTGGCAAATTTATCTAAAACATCACTAAATTCTTGAAAGTTTATCTGATAGTAGTTTAAATACAAATCTATAAAATTTTCTGGATAATTATTGTCATATAGATTTACTAGGTTAATAGCCTGTTCACGGTCCATAGCTCCTCTACGAATTTCAATTCCAGCATCTTGAGTTGCTCTTCCAAATCCAAATTTTAAATACATCAAATACATATGTAGTGCAAAAAGCGCCTGGTCATTTTGTGCAAAATTGGTAAAAGTTCCTTCGTTTGCTGACTCACTTTCTTCTAGGCCATACTTTTTCTTTGCTAGTAAATAATTCCTATATGGATCCCAAGGCTCAAAATACCCCCAATGTGTAAGATTTATTTTCTTAAGCTTTTCTTCACTAATATCATCCAAATTAAACCAAAATAAATCCTCTTTACTAAGATTACTTTCTTGAATTATTTTTTTATAATCACCTTCAAAATAATTATTAATTATGTAACTTGTCTCAAATAAAGGTTGATTTTTATTTTGAGTTGAGCCTCCATATTCAACCTCTCCATCTTCACCATAAAATATTAAATTAATGTTATTTTGGATAGCGACTCTTATCACAACACTGAATATTGAAATAAGCCATCCATAATATGGAGACCCTTTATAAATAAGTCCTAATTTATTTAAAGTTTGCATTGATTTAAAATTTGCTGTTATATGAATATGATCAAATTCTTTGCTAACAAACTTACTAAGATTCTTTTTTCCAACATCAGATTCTAATGGTGGTCTGGAAGTTACTGTGAGCACATTTAGCCCATAATCTTCTTTTAGTTTATAAGCGACATACGCTCCATCTTTTCCACCACTTACTGGAACTAAACAATCATATGTAGAGTTCTCATTTCTATTTTTTTTTATTATATTTTTAAGCTCAATTAATCTTTTATTCCAATTTAATTTTTTTTTTTCTTCCATCCATTGGCATGCATTACAAAAACCTCTGTTATCAAAGGATATTCTTGGTCTTGTGGACATATTTAAACAATTTTTACACCAAAAAATATTGTCCATTAAATTATTGAGAATCCCCCATCTACAAAATAATTTGCTCCCGTGACGTATGAAGCCTCATCAGAAGCCAGAAATATAACTGGTGAAGCAATTTCATCTGCTCTCGCCATTCTACCTAAAGGTGTTTTTAAATTATATTTTTTTTTGAAATTTTGATTTTGTTTTATTTTTGAGCCAGCAATATTTCCCTTAATACCGCCTGCAATTATAGAATTGACTCTAATTTCATATTTTCCATAGTAAGCAGCCAAACCTTTTACAAAATTTGCCAAGCCACCTTTAATTAAAGAATATATTGGATTAGGCTTGATATTTGTATTTTTGTAAAGGTTATTATCTTGACCTAAAGTACCATAAATTGAATTTAATATTATTATACTACCTTTAACTTTATTTTTTGCCATATGTTTAGCGACCTCATTAGCAGATAAAGCAAAAGAGTTTAAATGTATTTCTATGTTTTTGGATAATGAAATATAGTCTAAATTATTGTAACTTATATTTTTCCACATTTTTGTAATTGGGTATGACGTATTTATAAAGACATCAGGACAACCAAATTTTTTTATAACTTTTTTGATATTATTTTGAATGGTTTTTAATTTACTTAAATCAAAATAGACCTGATGTATGTTGCTATTTAATTTTTTATTTTTTTTTATATCTAAAATTATTATTCGATAATTTTTTAATTTATCAAATTTTTTATGTATTTCGGTCCCAATACTTCCATTGCCACCTACAATGAACACTAATTTTTTTTTTCATTTTTTATTATTAAAATATCTAACTAATTTTAAATCATCAACTGAATCTATATCTATTGATCTATTAAATGGCATTTTATAAATAGATGTTTTTCTTGTAAAAAGATTTATATTTTTCATTAGAAACTCTCTTTTCCATATATATATTGAGGCATTCATTTCAAAAACCTTTGGTGCATCTTGTCTTCTTAATATGTTTTTTTTTGATTTTTTTATTATTTTTGGAAAAAAATTATCCTTTAACTCTATCATGTTAAAATAAGGATTTTTTCTAGAGTCACAAACTGTGATTAAATTATTGTTATTCTCCTTAATTATTTTATTTATACATTTTTGTATATCTTTTAACTGTCTTAATGGTGAAGTAACGTCCAAATCTATTATCAAATCAAATGTTTTATCATAATATTTTTCTGATCTAACTAAAGCGTCTCTTATTACCTCAACTTTACCAGAATTATCTGAAGATAAGCTTTTATTTCTTAAAAAAAATTGACTAATATTTCTTTTTTTTAGTTCTTTTCTAGAAAGCTTCACGTCAGAAGAAATTACGATATTATCAATTTTTTTAACTTTAAGTGCTTGATCAAGAGAATGAAAAATTAATTTTTTTCCATTTAATGTAAGAAAATTTTTGTTTGTTACGCCTTTTGATCCTTTTCTTGCACATATTGTACATAAAATTTTCATGCAAGTTTTGTTATCGCTTTTTTGTATTCATTCCATTGTCCAACATCTATCCAAGATTTTTCAGATACAGGATAAACCATTATTTTTAAGTTTTTTTTCAACATAATTCCAATCAATTCATTCATATCCATTTTTTCGTTTTTTTTAATTAAATTTAAAACCGATTTATCAAATAAATAAAGTCCAGTGTTTACTAAAAAATTATATGTTGGCTTTTCTTTTAGCTGTAATAACTTACCTGAAGAATTAATCTTACATGTACCATAAGGAATTACATAATCTTTTGCCGCAACAACACATGTAGCTATATTTTTATTTTCTAAGTGAAAATTTAAAAGATCAAAATAATCGATATCTAAAATTATGTCTGAATTTGTGACAAAAAAAGTTTTACTATTTTTTAAATTAATAATTCCTATCGGTCCAGCGGTACCTAAAGGTTTTTTTTCTTCCAAAAATTTTATTTTATAATTTGGTTTCAATTCATCAAAAAAAGCTTTTAAGATTTTACTTTTATAATTAATTGATAAATAAAATTCTTTTAAACCATAATTTAAAAATTTATCAAATACATGTTCTAATACAGACTTTCCATTTATTGGTATAAGTGGTTTGGGCAAAATATCTGTAAAAGGTTGCAATCTTGTTCCTTTGCCACCTGCCATAACAATAACAGGTATTTTAATTTTTACATTTTTGGTTCTATTTTTTTTTCCAAAAATAAAATCCCATGTAATTATATCAGTAATATTTTTTGTTTTATCAATTATAGGTGCGAAAAAAAGTTTTTTAGAAACTAAAATTTTTTTTATGTCGCTTAATTTTAGTTTGTCTTTATAGAAAAAAAGTGGCTTTTTATTATAAATATTTTTTATTGAGTTGTTAATGTTAATTTTTTTTAGTATTGCTCGTCTTAAATCTCCATCAGACAAAACCCCTACCAATTTTTTATTTGCATTAATAACAACTAAATTCTTTTCACCTGTCTTACTTAATTGCTTTAGTGCATTGATTATCTTTGTGTTTTCATCAATTATTAAATTTTTAAAGGTCATAAAATTTTTTTTTTAAATTTATACTATCAAAATCTATTTTTCTTATTATATCTGTAATATTTTTTGCTGCATTGCCTCTTCCATACATTAACTTTATTATTTTGTGTTTTTTTTTTGAAATCAACTTATTTATTAGGATATTAATTTTATTTCTTTCATTTTTGACATCATAAATTGTATTAGACTTTAATCTGCCTAACTGTCTATCTCCAATATTAATTGTATACGTTCCTAAATAAGGTGCCTCTAGAAGACCACTTGATGAATTTCCTAAAATTATGTTGCAATGACGCATTAACGATAAATATTTTTGTCTACCTAAATTTAAGAAAAAGTATGCATTTTTATTTTTTTTAACAAAATTATTTATCATTTTGGTTATTACTGAATTATCTGGATCTGCATTTGGAGAGGTAAAGAATAGGCCTACATCGTTCAATTTTTCAAGGGCTTTTAAAATGTTGGCAAAAAGATAACTTGATTTTTTTTTTTCCAAAGTTTCTGGATGATAGGTAATTAGAATATTTTT
>MDTA01020273.1_pt1 | contig 20736 bp, 20 predicted proteins | sample 811151 | NCBI WGS metagenome assembly MDTA01 (sample SAMN05326648, study PRJNA326480) | marine metagenome | isolation source: seawater | place: Indian Ocean: South | collected 2010 | reverse complement strand
GCCCGAGTGGTGGAATTGGTAGACACAAGGGACTTAAAATCCCTCGATAGAAATATCGTGCCGGTTCAAGTCCGGCCTCGGGTACCATATAATTATTAATAAATCATGGAAAGCATTGAAAAGGAGATCAATATTATTTATTACCTAAAGGTATTATGGAAACGTAAAGTCTTAATTTTTAGTGTCACATTAATATTCTCATTAGCATCTGTTTTCTATTCTCTTTGGCTCCCAAATATATATAGCTCTTCTGCTACATTAGCACTTATCAATGATCCAAAAGGCGGCTCTAATCAGTTTACAAATTCTCAACTAGGCAGTATAGCTTCTCTAGCTAATATTAATATGGAGACAGATTCCATTGACAGGTTTTCTATGGCAAGTGCAACTATATTTTCAAGAGATTTTGCTTCGAAACTTTATTTAGATGATGAAATTGTCGCTAGCATGATGGCTGTAAAAAAATATGATAAAAAAACAAAAAAATTAGAATATGATGAAAGTGAATTTAATCCGTTTGATAACAAATGGGTTGATAAAAAACCTACATTTGCTAAATTTCATAAAGAATTAAAGCAAGTTTTAAATTTCGAACAAGATAAAAGATTTGATGTAATTTATTTATCTTTCGATAATATCTCCCCAGAATTTTCATACAATATGGTGAATCTAATTTTAACTACACTTGATAAAGATATTAGAACTAGAGATCTTAAAAAATCAGATGAAGCTTTAGAGTATTTAAATGCGCAATATAGTAGCACTCAAAATGCTGCTCTTAAAAATTCTCTTAATTTCTTAATTCAGAATCACTTAGAAACCCAAATGTTAGCCAACATCGGTGATTTTTATTACTTTGATGTTATCGACCAAGCATATATACCTTTTTATAAAAAATCTCCTTCTAGAGCTCTAATATGCATATTAGGTTTTATGTTAGGATTATTGACATCAATATTGTTTGTTTTGTTTAAACAAATCATAAGCAAGTCAGAAAACTCATAAAAATATAACAATATGAAACTTATAGAAGAAAAGATCGCTATTATTGGTCTAGGTTATGTTGGCTTACCTTTGGCTGTGGAATTTGGTAAGGTGGCTGAAACTATTGGTTTTGACATTAATCTTAAAAGAACAGAAGAGTTAATTAATGGTATAGATAGCACTAATGAACTATCTAAAGAACAAATAGACTTATCAGAAAAACTTGCTTTCACATCGGATCCTGAATCTCTAATGGATTGTAAGACTTTCATTGTTACCGTACCAACTCCAGTTGATGAATCTAACCAACCTGATTTAAGCCCACTTAAAAAAGCTACTGAACTTATTGCTAATTATTTAAAAAAAAATGATGTTGTAATTTATGAATCGACAGTTTTCCCAGGTTGCACCGAAGAGATTTGTGTTCCAATATTATCTGAGATGTCAGGTTTAGAATTCAATGTTGAATTTTTTTGTGGTTACAGTCCAGAAAGAATCAATCCAGGTGATAAAATTAATACCCTTACTAAAATTAAAAAAATTACAAGCGGCTCAACAAAAGATATTGCTAAAAAAATTGATGATTTATATCTTGCCATTATCGATGCAGGAACATATCTAGCTCCAAGTATTAAGGTTGCTGAGGCTGCAAAGGTTATTGAAAATACTCAAAGAGATTTAAATATTGCATTTATCAATGAACTATCAAAAATTTTCAATCTGATGGATATTGATACAGTTGATGTATTAAATGCTGCTGAGACTAAATGGAATTTTCAAAGGTATAGACCTGGAATGGTTGGAGGTCACTGCATTGGAGTCGATCCATTTTATCTGACATACAAAGCAGAAAAACTAGGATACAAGCCAGAAATAATCTTGGCTGGCAGATCTTTAAACGAAAATATGGCACCTTATGCTGCACAGCAAACTATCAAAATGATGATTGATAATGAAATTAATCTTGAAAAGGCAGTTGTTGGTGTTCTAGGATTTGCTTTCAAAGATAATTGCCCGGATTTCAGAAATACAAAAATAATTGATCTCATACTTGAATTCAAAAAAGCTGGGATTAAAACAATAGTTGCGGATTCATTGGTAAATAAAAAAGATGTTAAAAATAAATTTGATATCAATCTAGTTGAAATTGATGAAAACTTTAAAGTTGATGCTTTGGTTGTAGCTGTTGGACATAATAATTATTTGCATCTCTCAGTAAATGATTTAAAAAAATTATACAAAGCCACATCAAAAAAAATGATAATCAGTGATCTCAAATCCATTTACGATAAAACTTTGCTTGAAACAAATAATTTTAAGGTCTTTAGATTATAAAAAATATGAAAAAAAATGTTGCTGTAATTGGATGCGGATACTGGGGAAAGAATATCATTAGAAATTTTTATGATGTCGAATCCTTATATGGTGTTGCAGATGTAAACAGTGAAGTATCTAAAAAATTTTCTGATATGTATGGCGTAAAAAATTTTTCTATTGATGAGGCTATAAACCATAATAGTGTTGACGCAATCGCAATATGTACTCCTGCAGAAAGTCATGCAGAAATAGCAATTAAAGCAATGCAAAGCGGAAAAGATGTATTTGTTGAAAAACCTCTAGCTCTCAATGAAATTGATGCTTTAAAAATCAAGGATACTGTAGATCAAACTGGAAAAAAATTGATGGTGGGTCATTTGCTGCAGTACCATCCCGCTTTTGAAAAGGTTCTTCAAATAATTGAAACAAGTCTTTTAGGTAGAGTAAAAAAAATATTTTCTGAAAGAATGAGTTTTGGAAAAATTCGGAAAGAAGAAGATGTCATATGGAGTTTCGCACCTCATGATATTTCTATGATCTATAGAATTACCAAAAGTCAACCGACAAAGGTTATATGTAATGGTACAAATATTATTTCTGACAATCTTTATGATGAGGCAAATATCAATTTATTATTTGAAGATAAAAACATTAATGCTCAGATAAATGTTTCTTGGTTGCATCCAATTAAAAGGCATATTTTTACAGTAATTGGAACAAAGGGCATGATAATTTTTGATGATACAAAAGATTGGGATAAAAAAGTTTTTTTTCAGGAATTTTTGCTTGATCCTAAAACTGGACTTGTAAAAAAAGAATCAAAATACTTAAAAATTGATATGGAGGAGCCTTTGAAAAGGGAGTGTAGTTACTTTATAGATTACATAAATGATATAAAAGATAGCAGGACTGGAGTTGAGGAGGGTATAGAAGTTGTTTCAATTTTACGAAAAATTTCATCCCAATAAATTAATTATATTCATATTATTTATAATTTTTGTTTATGGTTGTTCAGGCTCCTCAAATGATAGCGTCTCTGATTCAAAAATAGAAATACTAAATTTTTCATATAATAACATTGACGATGTCTATGTCGGTGATTCACTTGAATTGGTGTGGAGCTCAAAAAATGCTGACTATTGTGAAGCAGATGGGAACTGGCAAGGTAGAAAATTATCTTCAGGTTCTGAGAGAATAATCTTAGACACTGAAAAATTATATTCTTTCATTTTGGTTTGCTTTGGCGATGATAATTCCATTACAAGAGATGAAATAACTTTTGAGTCTAATTTTAAAAAAGTAAATTTAATTGGAGATGCAATAATATTTAAGAATAAATTACTGATTCAAAATCAAGAGATTTTTTCTCTTGAAAATAGAATTCTTGTTGATATTTTTATATTCAACGATAGATATTACATCCTTACCTATAATGCAAATGAAAATATTGCAAGTGGTCAAAAGATCGAAACCTCATATGTAGGTATTGAGCTTCATATTTTTGAGAATAATTTACCAATTTATGATGGTAATTATTTTGCAGATAGTTCTTTTGAAAGTATTTTTAAAAAAATCTTTATGGAAGATGCTTTTTTGATTTGTTCAAATCAAGAATGCTATATTTTTGATAATTCAAATAAAACTTTTCACATGAAAGTAAATGAATTTATTGATGGTTATGAAATTTTTGGAATAAAGAAAGATAATTTCTTTGAAATTGATTTAATAAAATCACATCAGAAATATTTTCTTTTCGATAGCGATCAAAATAAATATGATTTAAAAAAATTAATTCTGGATTCGAATTTAGTATTTTTGGAAATAAATGAGATTGAATCGCCAAGCGAAGCACTAACCATTTCTGAAATTAACAACAATAACTTACTTTATTCAATTCAAGATAATAGCGAAGGAAGAGTTGTGTGGGGTCAAAAATATCTTTTAGATGGGATTATTTTTGATTATAAAAATGATAGCAGTATTCTTGATTTAAATTTTAATTACTATTTAAAAAATGAAAATTTAGATTTTTTATTTTCTAAAAGATATTCTTTTAGCAGAGAGTCTCAACTATTTTTACTGCATGTTGCAAGATATCATAATATGTTAACTCAATATAAAAATATAAAACCAGATATTGTTAATAATTTAAACTTTCAAAAACAGTTATCAGACCTAGAAAAAATATTGCTTTTTACGAGTGACGAATACAAAACAGTTGAAGAAATGGTCCTTTTTAACTTTGGTGAAATAGGGATTAGAGATTATTTAATTTTTAGTCCTGAATCTGATTTTTGGGCAAATGGCATTAACGTTCCTATTAATTACGTTAGTGATTATATAATTTCATTAATAAATATTAATACAGATGAATCTTTAAATTTAGCAAAAAAACTTGTTGAAACAAACTTTATTTTAATGGATGAGCTAAATTATCCCTCTTGGAGATATTGGTCAGGCTCGGGATTATCCGGTTGGGAAGATACATCAGTTAATACTCCTTCATTTATTGGGGAACAGGATAATCCATATTCTGCTGATATTATATATAGATCAACAGATGCACATGCAGTGTTATTATCGTGCAGTAATTTATTTTTAAGAGAGCAATTAAGCTTTGATTGTCAAGATGCAGAGGATAAGATACTAAATTATCTCAAAAATGGAGATCTTGAACCATATTTGTTTTCATATTATTCAACTATTGAATTAACTAAACCTGAGATTAATAAAATAAAGGAAAAATTTTTAAGATTGGTTCTAATAAGTGATATAAAAAACTTGTATTTTTTTAATACACAGTTAACATCAACTCAATAAAGGATATCAAATGGGTCATAAGCCAAACTATTTTATTCATGAGAGCTCTTATGTGGACAAAAATGTTCATATTGGAGAAGAAACCAACATATGGCATTTTTGTCATATTTTAGAGAATACAAAAATAGGGAATAAATGTTCTATTGGACAAAATGTAGTTATTGGTCCTAATGTAGAAGTTGGTAGCGGCGTAAAAATTCAAAATAACGTTAGCGTTTATGATGGAGTAACATTAGAAGATGATGTTTTTTGTGGGCCATCTATGGTTTTTACTAATGTTACTAATCCTCGCTCTGCAGTGAATAGAAGAGATGAGTTTAAAAAAACTTTAGTTAAAAAGGGCGCCACAATTGGAGCTAATGCTACTATTGTTTGTGGAAATGTTATTGGTCAGTATAGCTTTATTGCTGCTGGCGCAACAGTTACCTCAAATGTTCCTGATTTTGCTTTAATGGTTGGTGTGCCCGCAAGAAGAATTGGTTGGATGAGTAAGTTCGGAGAAAAGCTTGATGATTCACTTATTTGTCCCGTAGATGGAACAAAATATAAACAAATTGAAGAAAACAAATTAATTATTTCAGAATGAAAACTTTTGAAAATATTCCATTCATTGATCTTAAATCACAATATATTGATTTAAAGCAAAATATAAATAAACGCATAAACAATGTCCTAGACCATGGAATTTTTATAAATGGCCCAGAGGTTTCAATTTTTGAAGAAGATTTATGTAAATTTACCTCTGTAAAAAACTCTATCACTTGTGCAAATGGAACGGATGCATTGTCAATTGCTTTAATGGCACTTAGTACCGATAGAAATGATGTAGTATTTGTTCCAAGTTTTACATATATTGCAAGTGTGGAAGCAATAGCTCTACTTGGCGCAATTCCTTTTTTTGTTGATGTAGACTACGATTTTAATATATGTCCTCTTAGCTTAGAAAACGCAATTTTGGATTCACTAAAACTTGATTTAAAACCCTCTGTTGTTATACCTGTAGATCTGTTTGGTAAACCTTCTAAATCTGAAAAGTTAGATGCTGTAATAACTAAATATAACCTTAAAGTAATATATGATGCAGCACAAAGCTTTGGAGCAGAGTATAAAGGAGAAAAAGTAGGTAATTTTGGCGACATAACGACTACCAGCTTTTTTCCAGCAAAACCCCTCGGTTGTTATGGAGATGGAGGTGCGTTGTTTACGAATGACGATGCTATTGCTTCCAAAATAAGATCAATAAAAAACCATGGCATGGGTGATCATAAATATGAACATATTAATATTGGTATGAATTCACGATTAGATACAATTCAAGCAGCAATATTAATTGAAAAGTTAGGTGTTTTTTCGAAAGAATTAATCACTAGGAATGAAATAGCTAAATATTATGATAATAATATAAATAATATTGATAAATTATTGATTACACCTGAGGTAAAATCTGGACATCTTTATTCATGGGCACAATATACTTTAATTTCTCCAAAGAGAGACGAAATCATGAAAAAGCTAAAAGAGCTTGGTATACCAACCGTTATATATTACCCGTTACCTCTTAATAAGCAAGAAGCGTATGAAGAAAATTATGTTGTATCGTCAGGAATTAAGAATTCAGAAAAGCTTTGTAAGCAGGTATTCAGCTTACCAATGAGTCCTTATTTGGATAAAACACATCAGGATTACATAATATCATCTCTAAATAAAATTATAGATGACCTATAAAAATATTCTCCATTTAAGTCATACCGATATCAGATATGATGCAAGAATTATTAAAGAAATGTATGCTATCTCTAATGAATTTGGTGACTCAGAAATCCAAGGAATAGGTATTGAATTAGATGAAAAAAATAAAATTTCGAATCTTGCTAACGAACTAGATATTGTTTCTTTAAATCTAAAATCCAAGAAAATTAAATTTTTGCCAAAGGTTATAAGACATCTGTTAACTTTATCTGAATTTTTTATAAAAACAATTACATGTAAAAAAAGAAATAAAAAAATTGAAGTAATTCATTGTCATGACACTGTAGCATTGCCTGTAGCACTTTTTTTGAAATTTTTATGTAAATGTAAATTAATTTATGATGCTCATGAGCTTGAATCAGATAGAGCAGGTATTTCAAAACTTATGGGAAAAATGGTATATCTTTTTGAGAAATATGCTTGGAAAAAAATTGATTCATTCATAACAGTAAGTCCTGAAATATTGTCTTGGTATGTGCAGAATTTCGGTAACAAAAAGTCAGAAGTTATTTTGAATAGTCCTTTTTCAAAAGATTTTAAACTTGAAAAAAATAAATCTAGTTATTTAAGGGACTATTTCAGTATACCTTCATCTAATCCCATATATCTTTATGTTGGTTTTTTTACTTCAGGAAGAGGTATTAATACATTAATTGAAATTTTTAAAAAAGAACAGTCTAGATCGATAGTTTTTTTGGGATATGGAAATTTATATCAAACTTTGAAGAATGCAGAGCAAGAATTTGAAAATATACATGTTCATGACGCTGTAATGCCCGAAAAAGTTCTTGAGGTATCAAGTTCTGCCGATTTTGGATTATGTTTATTAGAGAATGTATCTTTGTCAGACTATCTTTCTCTTCCTAATAAACTTTTTGAATACACCTTTGGAAATTTATTAGTCTTATGCTCAGATTTCCCAGCTATTAGAAATTTTGTATATAAATATAAGTGTGGACTTGTATGCAAAAACGTAAATGATATACCTTCCTATCTTAAAACTATTGAAAACTTAAGGACTAATGATCATCTAAATTTTAATTGTTTACATGAAGATTGTTCATGGGAGGCTCAAGAAAAAAAAATAATCGGACTCTATAATTGTTTATTGAGATAAATATAAATATTCCAAATAATGTTTAGATTTCTTAATTATCAAGATTTTCTAAAAAATGTTTCTATGCTTGCTTCAGGCACTGGTTTGAGCCAAGTTATCACAATTCTTATTGCTCCCTTGCTAACAAGACTCTTCATGCCAGAAGATTATGGTTTTTTTGCGATTTTTATTTCAATCGTTGCAATTTTGAGTGTTTTAGCAACTTGCAGGTATGAAATGGCAATTATATTACCAAGACAAAGCAAAGAGGGCGAAGAAATATATTTACTATCAGTTGTAATAGCATTTAGTATGTCAATTTTTATATTTTTAATCATTCATTTCTTCTCAGAAAATATTAATCTATCTTTAGGCTTTACGGAATCTGCCTATTTAATATATTTAATACCACTTTTTGTACTATTCACGGGAATAGGTTTAAGCAATGACTTTTTTTTAAACAGGAACAAAGATTACTCTTCAATGAGTTACTTAAAAATAAGTCAAAGCATAAGCATTGCAATAGCGACTTTAATTTTCGGATATTTTTCTTTTGGTGTGTATGGATTAATTATTGGTAATTTAATTGGCATGTTAATTTTTGTAATAGCGGGCATATTTTTATCTAAGAAGTTCTTCCATATAAATATTGTAAAAATTAATTTTTCAAGGCTAAGATTGCTTTTCAAAGAAAATATTGATTTTTTAAGATATGGCACACCTGCAGGAATTATTGGCGTAAGTGCCTATCAAAGTTTTTTTATTTTTTCAGGCATACATTTTGGTTCATACATTTTAGGGTTATTTTATTTAGTTGAAAGGATAGTGGGGTTACCATCATCTATAATTGGAAATAGTTTTGGCCAAGTTTTCTATCAGAGAATATCTAAAATTAAAATCGGCGAATCTTTTACCGAAGTTCGAAATTTCTTAGTTGGATTAACTATCATTAGTATACTAATCCATTTATGTATCTATTTATTACTTTATTATTTTCTTGCACCCATTTTCGGTAATGAGTGGAGTGAGGCAATAGAATTTATAAAGTATTTTATTTTGGTTGGTTCATTTTCTTTTATTTTTGCGCCTTTAAGTTACTTATTTAATTATTTAAGGATTCAATATGCCAATTTAATATGGCAAATATTTTGGCTCATTAGCAATTTTATTATTTTCATAATTTGCATATTCCTAGAAATGGACATACATGGGTTCATGATGTTGTACACTATTAAACAAATATTTATATATACCATTGGTATAGCGGGCATATTAATTTATATTAAAAGGGTCAAAGTTGGTTGATATATTATTTTTTGCATGTTGGCTTTTGTTACCATTTCTATGGCTAACTTTATTAAATGCTTCAAAAATATCATTATTAAAGATTTCGATACCTTCAATATTAATAGTTTTTCTTTTTTTATTTCAGTATTTTGGCATACCTATCCTTTATTTTGGATTAGACGAATACAGAGTCTATGATGTGAAGGAGAGTGAGATTGTTATAAAGATCTTCTTATTTACTTCATTGTCAATTACATTCGTTATTTTTGGAATTATCACCTCCGAAAGACTATTTGGACAGTTAAAAACTTTTAATTTCAAAAAAACAATTTCATCATATCGGTCTTTATCTTTTCTGTTTTTAATATTAATTTTTTTTACATGTGTATTTTTTTTAATTCAATATATAAATATAGTTGGTTTTGAAAATCTAGTTATTTCTAGTTTCTTAGGATTTGTCTCTGAAAATGATTCGAGCATAAATGCATTAAGGTCCTCAATGACAAATTCATTTGATGGAAATTACCATTGGTACCATCTATTTATAGTAGAAATATTATTCTTTATAACATTGTCATTTCTGTGCTACAGATATGAAAAATCTACCTTTTTTGGAAATCTATTTTTGATTGCTGCAATGACTGTTTGTTCATTTTCTTTTGTAATGTCTGGTCAAAAAGCACCAATACTAGATTTAATTATTGGCGTTGCTTTAATTACTATTCTAGTAAATAGAAAAGGTAAGATAAATTTTAATGCTTCTGTGAAATATGGATTTTTTGGATTTTTAATTGTAATACCCCTTTATTTCTTTTTTATGAGCTCATCAAGCTTTTATGATGCAATTACTGGAGTTTTTAGCAGGACTCTTACCGGCACTATTGAACCAATATATTATTATCTTCAATACTTCCCAAGCGAAAGAGAATTTTTACTTGGTGCTACTTTTCCCAATCCAGGTGGGATTCTCCCATACGAACCCGTTCCAATTACTCAAGAGCTAATGGTTTGGAGAAATCCTAGTCAACCATCGGATGTTATTGGATCTCTTCCAACAGTTTTTTGGGTTGAGGCATATATCAATTTTGGAATCATAGGAATTTTATATATATCCTTCCTTGTTGGCTTCATAGCATATCTGTTAAATGTAATTTTTTTAAAATTAGATAATAATTTTTTAACATTAGCATTTTATGTCTGGCTAATTTTATTTTTAAAAGATCTTAGCCAGTCATTTTTTAGTGATTATCTTATTAATATATATTTTGTTTTCACTTCTTTAATATTTTTATTAGCATTAATTATTTTAGGTGGCGGCAAGTTAAAATACAAAAATTGAGATAAAATACATGAGTCTTAGTTTTTAAGGAAAAAATATGTGTGGCATTTTCGGTTATTTTTCAAATGATAGCACGGTCGACGTCAAAAAAATTAGTTCTATTATCAAGTCTTCTGAAAGCAGGGGAAAGGATGCGAGTGGCCTAGTAGTTGGCTCTAAAGAAAAAAATGACAGTTATAACTATGATGTATACAAGATAGATCAACCAATAAAAAAGTTAATAAATAGTCAAAATGTTAGTCTCAATGCAAAATTTATTATTGGCCATACACGTCTTATCACTAATGGCTCTTCTGATAATCAACCAGTAATCTCTGAAAATGCTTTAATAATTCATAATGGTATTGTTACTAATGAACATGAATTATGGAATGAAATTGATCAAACCCCAAAATTAAGCATCGATACAGAGATAATACTAAAGTATGTAGAATTTAAAATAAACTCAGAAAGCAATCTTGAAAATATATGTGAAGAATTGCTAACAAAAATTAAAGGCACTATATCTGTTGCAATACTTCTTCCAAAATTTGGAAAATTAATACTTCTTTCAAATAACGGCAGCCTATATTTAAACAATACTGAAACGGCTACATACTTTGCTTCTGAGAATTACACATTAGAAAAAGAAAACCTAACCAATAATATTCAACTAGTAAATAATTTTAAGATAATAGACATACCTCATGGGGAAATAATATTAAAAGATGATATTAAATCAAGGAAAAATGATCTTATACCAGAGTTTATTTATAACTCGCCAGACGAAAAACTTTTAGAATATGCAAAACCTGATCTCTTAAGATGCAAAAAGTGCATACTTCCCAGTACTATGCCTTTTATTACTTTTAATAATGATGGTGTGTGTAATTACTGTACTAACTACACTCCGAGAAATAATCCTAAACCTAAAGAGCTGTTGTTGAACGAACTTGAAAAATATAGAAGAAAGAATGGTCCAGATTGTCTTGTGCCTTTTTCTGGTGGCAGAGATAGTTGTATGGGCCTTGATATCATAATCAATGAATTAGGTATGAAACCCATAACTTATACATATGACTGGGGGATGGTTACAGATCTCGGAAGAAGAAATATTAGTCGCATGTGCTCTCAACTTAATGTAGAAAATATTATCGTAGCTGCTGATATTCATAAAAAAAGAGATAACATAAGAAAAAACATAATCGCATGGTTGGAAAATCCTAACCTTGGAATGGTGAATATATTCACTGCTGGCGATAAACATTTTTTTAGATATGTAGAAAAAATAAAGAAACAAACAGGCATTAATTTAAATATTTGGAGTGTAAATCCTCTTGAGGTAACTCATTTTAAAGCAGGGTTCTTGGGAATGCCTCCAGCTTTCTTAGAGGACAAGGTTTACTACAATGGAGTTTCAAAACAATTAAAATATCACTCATTAAGATTTAGAGAAATGCTTAATAGTAAAAAATATTTTAATTCATCAATATTTGATACTCTTCAAGGCGAATACTACAGAAGCTTTATGCAAAAAAATGACTATTATCATTTATTTGATTACTGGAAATGGGATGAAAAAATTTGTGACCAGACTTTATTAGGTAAATATGATTGGGAAAAGGCTCCTGATACTAATACAACATGGAGAATTGGAGATGGTACTGCAGCATTTTATAATTATATTTATTATACTGTTGCTGGATTCAGCGAACATGATACTTTCAGAAGCAATCAGGTTAGGGAGGGAGATATTTCTCGTGATGAAGCTCTTTCTTTAGCACTTGATGAGAATAAGCCAAGATTTCAAAACTTAAGATGGTATTTGGATTGTGTCGATTTAGAATTTTCTGATGTGATTTCTAGAATTAATAAAATTCCTAAACTCTATGAAACAAACAGCTAAGGGTTGTATTTGGTATATATCTAAATATGTTTGTCCCGATGGTTATGACGGAACTGGCACAAGAGCATTTTATTTAATGCAAAATATTGCAAAAAAAAATTATGAAGCTGTAATAATCTCTTCAGATTCGAATCATTGCGTAAAAGTTCCTGAAATTAATTCTAGCTCAATGACTGAAAAAATTAATGGAGTTCATTTTCATTGGATAAAAACTTTGAAGTATGTAAAAACTAACTCAATTAAAAGAATTTTGAGTTGGTTAGATTTTGAAACCAAACTTTTTTTTTATGATAAAAAAAATATTCCTAAACCGGATGCAATAATTATTTCAAGCCTATCATTGCTGACAATATTAAATGGACTCTTTTTAAAGAAAAAATATAAAACTAAACTTATTTTTGAAATAAGAGATATTTGGCCATTAACTTTAATAGAGGAAGGAAGATTCAGTAAATATAATCCCTTTATAATTGCCTTGTCTGTAATAGAAAAAATTGGGTACAAATATTCAGACAGAATAGTTGGAACAATGCCTAATTTGTCAGAACATGTTGAATCACTTGGAATAAATAAGAAAGTATATTGTATTCCTATGGGTATAGAAGATGACACCATCATAGATACTAAACCTTTACCAAAAGATTACATTCGTGATTATATTCCAAGTAATAAATTCATTATTGCTCATCTAGGCAGTATTGGTCTTACGAATGCTATTGATAATTTTCTTAATTGTGCAATAAAGATGCAATCATATAAAAACATTCATTTTTTAATTGTTGGAGTGGGTGATTTGTTAGAGTCACTTCGAGAAAGATATAGCAATTTACAAAATGTTACTTTTGCACCTAGAGTGGAAAAGGAAATGGTTCCATCAATTCTGGAAAGATGTGATTTAACATATTTCACAACAGTAGACTCTAAAGTATGGAGATACGGACAATCATTGAATAAAATTATTGACTATATGCATAATGCAAAACCAATAGTAGCAGAATTTTCTGGATATCCTTCAATGATAAATGAATCAAAATGCGGCATTTTCATAAAAAACAAAAATCTAAATTGTTTAGAAAAAAATTTCATAAATTTTTACAATATGGATAAAAAAAAATTAATTGAAATTGGAAACAAGGGAAAAGATTGGCTAATTGATAATAGAAAATATAATAAGCTTGCAGATAAATACCTTAAATTAATTTTTTTAAATAATATATAAAATAAATTAAATGAAGCTTTCAATAACAGATTTTATAGACAAAGTACGTTCTATTTATAAGGAAGATTTTATTCCATTGCATAGACCAATGTTAAATGGTAACGAAAATAAATATTTACAAGACTGTATAGATAGTAATTTTGTCTCTTCTGCTGGAGAAATGATAATTGACTTTGAAAAAATGATTGCAAGCTATACAAAATCAAAATATGCTGTTTCCACATCAAATGGCACATCAGCATTGCATATTTCTTTACTGCTATCCGGAGTGGAAGAAAATACTGAGGTGATTACACAAGCATTAACATTTGTTGCCACTGGTAACGCAATATCTTATTGCAATGCTAGACCTATTTTCTTAGATGTAGACAAGTTAACCATGGGATTATGTCCAAAGGCATTAAAAAAATTCTTAACAGAAAAAACATATATCAAAGAAAATTCTTTATTTAACAAAAGTACAGACAAAAGAATTTCAGCTTGTGTTCCAATGCATACATTTGGACATCCATGTCAAATCGAAGAAATTTCTAATATTTGTAAAGAGTTCAACCTACCTCTGGTTGAAGATGCAGCAGAATCTTTAGGAAGTTTGTATAAAGGAAATCATACAGGTAAATATGGACTAATCTCAGCTATTAGTTTTAATGGGAACAAAGTTATAACTACAGGCGGTGGAGGTATGATAGTTACAGATGATGAGGAGCTTGCAAAAAAAGCAAAACATTTAACAACAACTGCAAAGGTACCCCATCAATATGAGTATATTCATGATGAGATTGGATATAATTATAGAATGCCAAATTTAAATGCTGCATTAGGTATAGCACAATTTGAAAACTTAAAAACATTTCTTGAAAAAAAACGACAAGTGACAGAAGAGTATGCATCCTTTTTTGAAAGTTTTAATGATGTTATCTTTTTTAAAGAGCCGGAATCAGCCAGTTCAAATTATTGGCTTAATGCAATAATTTTAAATGACTCTCATGAAAAAAATGAATTTCTTAAGATCACTAATGATGCCAATATTATGACACGTCCAATATGGAAGCTCCTCTCATCTTTGGATATGTTTGCAGATTGTGAGACAGACGAGTTAATTAACTCGAGATGGCTAGAAGATCGCGTAATTAACATTCCCTCTAGTGTTCCACATGAATGAGGAATCTGTATGACAAAAGAAATTGTTTTAATTGGATCGGGAGGCCATGCTTCGAGTATTATTGATGCAGCTACTTCACAAAAACTAAAAATTAAAGCCTTAATAGATATTAAAGATTGTGACAATCCAATTTTAGGAATAAAGGTATATAAATCTATTTCTGAGATTCCTGAATATCAAACATATGAATATGTAGTTGCAATTGGAGATAATAGTTTAAGAAAAACGATAGTTGCTAAGTCGATAGCTGAATTTCCAGAGATAAAATTCGCAACGATTATACATAATACTGCGTATATTTCAGAAAGTGCGCTGATATCAGAGGGAACAGTGATTTTAGGACAATCTTTTATTTGACCAAGATGCAGAGTCGATAAACACTGCATAATAAACACTGGGTCTAAAATTGACCATGATTGTTTTTTAGATGCTTATGCATCAACAGGACCAGGAACATTACTTGGAGGAAATGTTAACATTGGAAAAGGTTCTATTGTATCAATTGGTGCAACAGTAAGACATGGCTTATCTATTGGGAACTATTCTTTGCTTGGGGGTGGAAGTTATCTTAACGAAGATATTGGCGAAAATATGGTATTTTATGGCGTACCTGCCAAATTTATTAGGAATAGAAGTCATGACGAAAAATATTTGTAGGAATTATGAGAATATTTGACATCGTATTTTCTCTCTTTTTGCTCTTTATCTTGTTTCCAGTATTTTTTCCTGTCATGTTAATACTTAAATTTACAGGAGAAAATGAAATTTTTTATCTTCAAAATAGAATTGGAAAAAATATGTCAAAGTTTAAGTTATATAAATTTACAACCATGTTAAAGAATAGTGAGAATATGGGATCTGGCGCTATAACTGTTCAGGGTGATTCAAGGGTTTTACCCTTTGGCAGGTTTTTAAGGAAATCAAAAATTAATGAGCTTCCGCAATTAATAAATATATTAATCGGTGATATGAGTTTTGTTGGTCCAAGACCTCTTTTAGATAAACAATTTGGTTTTTACTCAAAAACTGATCAAAAGATTATTTCTTCTGTAGCTCCAGGTCTTACTGGAGTAGGATCTTTAGCATTTAGGGATGAAGAAAAATTATTTATTAATAATGATAATCCAGATAAAGTATATAAAGAAAAGATCACTCCGATAAAGGCAAAACTTGAAATATGGTATGTTAGTAACAAATCATTTTTTTTAAATATTAAAATTATCTTATGTACTTTTTTAGCAGTATTATTTCCTAATAAGAAATTTATTGGAAAGATAAATAATGATTTGGAGGAGATATATGAAGAATTATTGGGATAGTTTGGACTTGTCATTGGAACATTTAATGAGAAATGGGTATTGCTATCTTCCTTCTGTTAAAGAATATGTTGATTTAGAAGAATTATCCGACCAAGTTTTAGGAGAAATTACAGAAAATGTGTATTCGTCAGATCTAAAATCTCATCTCAATTTTTGTAATGAATTTGGTATAAATGGTATTTTAGCTTCAAAGCTTTATGAGCTTGCAAAAAAACATTTTAATTTTAAAGGGTTGGTCAATGATCAATATCATATAGCAAGAAAAGTAAATCCAGGCTTAAAATCAGAAGCATATCGTGGTCATTTTGATTCGCATTGTTTCACTCTTGTCTTTCCTGTTAAAATTCCAAAAAAAATTACAAACGAGTCAGTTGGAGATTTAATATTTTGCCCAAATGCTAGAGAGATGCCATCAAATGAGGTTATAAACTTTTTTCAAAAAGCTTACTTTAAAAGATATGCAAGTGAAAATGGCTTTAAAAGTTTATCTAAAACAAAAAAAGTTTTATATGAAGATTTTTCAAACTATAAACCGCTTCTATTTGTAGGAATGAAAACCTATCATGCAAATCTTGCAGTTAATCAAATACTTAAGAATGAAAGATTAACATTGCTATCACATTTTTTTGACCCTTCACCTTCATGGGGTATCGGTAATATATTAAGAACTATCAGAAATAGATAATTACATTTATGATTCTAATTAAGATTAAAAATGACTTAGAGCCCTATCAAAAATTTTATTCTTTATTTAGCGAAGCGCAAAAGAATAATCAAAAAGCAATAGATGCGGTGTCAATATCCTCATTCAATATAGAAACCAATGAAGTTGAAAGTAGATATGTCAATTTAAAGTATATTTTTGATGAAGAATGGATTTTCTTCTCAAATTACAATTCAAATAAGGCAAATAATTTTGATGGCCACAACCAAATTACTTCATTAATTTATTGGAATGAAATTGATGTTCAAATAAGAATCAAGGCTAAGATCAAAAAGAGCTCTAGAGAGATTTCAGATTTTCATTTTTCACAAAGAAATGACGAAAAAAATGCTTTGGCAATAAGTTCAAATAAATCTAAAAAGATTGCTTCTTATAAAAAAATCATAGAAAAATACAACGAAACATTTAAAAACAAAAGTTTAAAGGAAAGGCCTCAATATTGGGGAGGCTATTCTTTTTTTCCATATTACTTTGAGTTTTGGCGAGGAAATGTTAATAGAATTAATAAAAGAATTTCATACGAATTTAATGGAGAGCTTTGGAAGGCTAACTATCTTGAGCCGTAAAATTTAAAAAATATTTGCCAAAATCTTCAATTAGTTTAAAATTGCATTTTCGTTATGTTTATTAAAATTACTTTTGTCACACATATCTCATAAATCCCTATGCGCATAAAAAGACGCTGTATAATAAATATTTGATAGGTATTAACAATAGCTACTCGTAAAAAAAATCAAAACCCTCTAAACCAGGATATCAAAGCAGATAAGGTTATGTTGATTGGTGTTGATGGTGAAAAATATGGGATTTTATCAATTGATGATGCGCTTAAAAAAGCAGAATCTCTATCTTTAGATCTAGTCCAGGTCTCTCCTCCAGCGGCTAATCCAGCTGTTTGTAAAATTTTGGATTATGGAAAATACTTATTTGATAAGAAGAAAAAACCATCTTCATCTAAAACAAAGACAAAGAAGAAGTCAACGAAAGAAATAAAATTTAGACCGTCTACTGACGTAGGAGACTATAATATTAAATTAAAAAAGATTAAAAGCTTTATTCTTGACGGAGATAAGACTAAAATAAGCGTCCGATTTAGAGGAAGAGAAATTCTCAATAGTAATATGGGTTTAAACTTGTTAAATAAAATTGCAGATGAGCTTGTGGATATTGCACAAGTTGATCAAGAACCTTCTTTAGAGGGTAGACAGTTATTAATGGTTTTATCACCTCACAAAAAAAAGAATTAAGATGGGATATAAATTAAAAAAACATTCTGGAGCATCAAAGCGTTTTAAAAGAACAGCTTCTTCGATCAAAAGCAGAAGTGCTAATAGAAATCATATACTTACAAAACAATCAACTAAAAGAAAAAGACACAATCGAGGGCTAAAAAAACTGTCTGGCACAGTTCTTAAAATGGCCTCTAACTTAATTAAATAATTATGAGTAGAGTTACTAAATCAGTTACGGCTAAGGCTAAACATAAAAAAATATTAAATTCTACAAAGGGTCATTATGGTGCCAGAAGCAGACTTTATAAAACCGCCAAGCAATCACACATAAAATCTCTGCAATATGCATTTAGAGATCGAAAAAATAGAAAAAGAGATTTTAGATCTTTATGGATTGCTAGAATAAGTGCTGCATCTAATGACTTAGGTATAAGATATTCTTTATTAATTAATTCACTTCATAAAAACAATATTTTACTTAATAGAAAAATTCTTTCTGAAATTGCTATATCCGATAGTGCAACTTTTAAGCAAGTTGTAGAAAAAGCTCTAAAATAAAGTTTTCTTATAAATGTCATCGTCAAAAGACATTCATGTACCGAAAATTAATAAAGATTTTGGTGCAGAACATCCAATAAATAATATGAAAAATCATATTTTAGATTTATTAATTTCATTGGGTTTTGAAATAGTGGATGGGCCAGAGGTTGAAACAGAAAAATTTAACTTTGATATGCTTAACATTAAAGAGTCTCATCCGGCAAGACAAATGCATGATACTTTTTATTTAGATAATAAGACAAATTTACTTAGGACGCATACATCGCCGGTTCAGATTAGAGGTATGTTAAATAAGAAACCTCCCATCGCTTTTATATCTGGTGGTAAAGTATACAGAAAAGATGATGACTCAACTCACCTTCCAATGTTTCATCAAATTGAAGGAATATATGTTGACAATAACGTAAATTTTTCAAACTTAAAAGATCTTATATATGTAATTATTGAAAACTTATTTGGTGACGATACAAAAATAAGATTTCGACCTTCATATTTTCCTTTCACTGAACCCTCTGCAGAGGTAGATATTTTATCTGAAGACAATAAGTGGATCGAGATTTTAGGCTGCGGCATAGTTAATCCTAAAGTTTTAGACAACTGTAAAATAAACTCAAAAGATTATTCCGGCCTAGCTTTTGGTCTTGGAATTGAAAGAATCGCAATGCTAAAACATAACGTAAAAGACATTAGAGATTTTTATAAATCAAATTTAGATTTTCTTAGTCAATTCAAATGAAAATATCATATCAACATATCATTAACTTTATTGATAAAAATCCATCCATAGAGGATATATCTAAAAAATTATTTCAATTAGGCCACGAGCATGAGATATGTGATGAGATTTTTGATATTGAGATAACACCAAATAGGGGTGACTGCCTTTCATTGCAAGGCATTCTTAGAGAATTATCAGTCTTTTATGATATTAATTTTAATGTTGAAGTTTATGATAAAGAAATTCATTCATTTGATTTCCCTTTTAAGAATTTATCTAAACATATATGTCCACGTATTTCTTTCTTAAAAGTTGTAATTGATAAGAGTATAAAACCTTATTCAGGTATGTTAAGTAGTTATTTTGATGATATGGACAATAATAAAAACAACTTTTTCACAGATATTTCTAACTATGTATCATATGAACTTGGACAACCAACACATTGTTATGATTTTAATTCTCTAAAAGATATTCTAATTTTTGATGCATTGAATGAAAAAAAAGAATTTCAATCACTTACTAATCAAAAGCTTATTTTAAATCCAGGTGATTCAGTTTTTAGAATTAATAATGACATCGTAAATTTAGCTGGTGTAATGGGTGGAAAATCTACCGCATGTAATCCAAATACTTCTAGCGCCATTGTTGAATGTGCATTTTTTGAGCCGGAGTACATAATAGGTAAAACAATAAAATATGATATTAATTCCGATGCAGCATATAAATTTGAAAGAGGAGTAGATCCAAATTTACATTTAAAAACTTTAAGAAGGTTTATTCAACTGGTAGATGAGCATGCTTTGATAAAATCTGTTGAAATTTTTTCATTTAATGAGTTAGAAAATTTAAATAGAAAAATAACTTTTGATTTGAATGCTATCAATCATGTATTGGGCACAGAAATATCTGAAGACGAGTATAAAAACATTTTGATAAAGTTAGGCTTTAAAATTGAAAATGAATTTGTAATTGTTCCATCATTTAGAAATGATATAGAAACTCAGAATGACTTATCTGAGGAAGTTGCTAGAGTTATAGGCTTTGACAAAATAAAGTCATCCAGCATCGATCTTCCTAATGTAAAGATGCCTGATAACAATTTGTCAGAAAAACTCTTCAAAGAGTATTTAATAGATAATGGATTTTATGAAGTTATTAATTTTCCTTTTATTTCGGAAAGTAAAACAAAGTCAATAAAACTAGATAATCCACTAGATGTTAATAAGTCTTTTTTAAGAACTAATCTAAAGGAATCACTCATAAATAACCTTTTATATAATGAGAGAAGGCAAAATGACTCAATAAAGCTTTTTGAGATCTC
>MDTA01078101.1_pt1 | contig 20749 bp, 18 predicted proteins | sample 811151 | NCBI WGS metagenome assembly MDTA01 (sample SAMN05326648, study PRJNA326480) | marine metagenome | isolation source: seawater | place: Indian Ocean: South | collected 2010 | reverse complement strand
TGAAATAGAATTCTTTAGCGTAGATCAAGAACAAGTAGTAAACGATTCAGGGGAGTTGACACAAGAGGAGCAATTATCTAGATTATACTTGGACGCACCAGGCATAGATAACCCAACGAACCTTTCTACGTTTTTGGAGATCTTATATGATGATGAAATCATTATTGAACAGGACTTTGATTTTGAGACATTTACCATGGAAATAATAGATGATGAGGACTTTTGTGACTAATGGCAAGGTTTGACCTACAGAAAGATGATCTAATAGGAGAATTCTTGCCAGATGTTATCATCAAGAGAATAACACTAGAGGACTATAACGATGGTGACAACAAGGGAGCACACATAGAGATCGACCTACAGGTAAGGGATGTGATGGATAAAGAAGTTCGTCGCCTTGCATCACAAGTGCCCGTAAGTTTAGCTCGACGGGTGAATGAAAATCTTCGAGGCGCTGGCCAGGGCGGCTGGGGCGGCTCCGGGCAGGCTGCTCGGTCTGATGAGGAGTTAATAGACTCTGCTTTAAAGGTTGGCCTTATTATTACTACGAGCAGAGATACAGATGGCATTATTAAAGCACTCTTGCGACTCAGAGGAGGAAGGTCCAGAAACTGGAAGGACAGGTGGAACGAGTCAGTTTTAAATGTCCAATCGGGCATGCCAATAGAAAATCCAAGTATTGGCCAAGTCTTAAGAAACTTGAATGTAGGTGACTTTGTGATGGGCCCCGAGCACAACGCCTATTTTCTTGAAGCGTCAGCAAGAACTTTAAACAGTGAGCAATATACAGACGCAGCGTATGAGCTTATGGGTGTAAGAGATCTAAACAACAACATAAACTATGTTTTACCACATACATTCAAGCAAGTCCTTAGTAAACTTGAGCAGAAGTGGATCTCTGTTTTTACTTTTACTTTTATGGATTTTTCTGTCTTTGAACTTGACATCTCTGCAGAAGAATTAGCCTTTTTAAATAACTTGTATGGAACCGTAAGATACGTAAAGGTGTTGGAGTCTGGAAAGATACAACCAACGTCAAGAATATTCTTAGATAACGCCGGCACGCCTTGGATTGGTCCGTATCATCAGATGACCGCAACCGGCAGATTTATGAAGGGTCGGTTTCATAATTCAAATTTAACAGACCCATCTCAATATTTAACTCCAATAATGGTGCCAAACTACAAGGTCCAAGATTTTAGATCTTTTGCGCGCGCAGAAAAAGATAATTATTTACCAGCTAGTATGCCATCTTTTTTGCAAAAAAACTTAGAACTAGAGTTTTTGCAGAAAAAGAAAACAAATCAGCTAAATAGTCGCATTGATCTTACCGCTGGAACGGGCTTTTGAGACTTTGGTCACATTATGATGGAAATCTTAATAGACCAAGAAAACATACTGGAAAACTATTCCAAATTTTCAAACATATATAAGACACTAAAAAAGTCTATGGCATCAAATGTTGTCAGATTTGATTTATTAAAGCCTGGAAACAGCTTTAGACTTGTAAGCGCAAGAATAAAAAGAAGAAGAATTACAAGAAGAAACACCGGAATTACAAGCTTGGGCCTTCCTGGGCCCGACCTTTTTGATAGAGAGGAGCCTGATTTCATCGTTGCTGAAACGGGAGAACCTCCCGCTATTAGTCTTCTTCCATCTAAAGATTCTGAATTTTCAGCAGAAAACCTCATGGTCCCCTTGGTGACATCAGTGGGAGAGATATCCGATGATGATTTTAGGGTTATTAATGAAGGGCTAAGTTTGCCGGGAATGGCTAGCTTTATAGAGGGTAGCCAAGCAGAAATACCATTGGACAATTTTGGTAATTTGCCCTTTCCCTTTTTTAGAAAGATCTTAGTAACAGATAAATCTCTGGTAAATATACATGAAGGAATTTATCAGTACGGTATCGAGCTTGTATATGAAGACCCAATAGAGAAGCTTTTAAAAAATATGCTTGTTTCTCTGAAAGATGCGCGACAGCAACTGCAAGAATATTACAACGAAAGTACAATACCTGTTTTTTCTGTAAAATTTAGAATGAGCATAAGCGAGGGTTTTCCTCCGGAAATACCCTTAGAGAGAGGAAGCTACAATATGGTCACAAAATCATTCGAACAAAGCTTTGTTGAAAGGGCCAATGAAAAATATGACTTTGAAATGATCGCTTCCGCCTATGTTGAAGCATTTGGTTTGGTGATAGCAGACGCATCCTATCGAATTGGAAATCTTCCAGCATCTTTGGGCGGAGCGGGCATCGGCGCTGATGGAATTGAGGACGCGAGAAATATAGAAATAGGAAACATTAGGAGAATAATCCAGCCAGAAAACTCTCGACCAGAGCAAATTTTGCTTGTCTTAAATTCATACATAGAATTAGAGGGATTATTAGAAGATTTGGTAGACGTAGACCTAATCAAGGACGCATCAAACATACAGTTAACTCCCGCTCAAGCCGGCTCATCCGGCCGCGCCCCGCACTTAATAAAGGTGGAGAGGTGGTTCTCTGGGGCAAACAAATATGCAAATGCTAGACAAAAACTAGAACTAAACATGAGGTTTATGCCTCCACCCATACCACCTGAATCGCCCCCTGAGCAGCTTGATGAATATGAAGAAATATTTGAACTAGAGGGCAAAGAGGGGGCATTCCTTAGAATGAGGAATAGAACAAGTGAGCATTTTAGGGCGACAAATCCATCACCCGCCGGCCGTCAAGAAATTGAGCTTGAGCTAGCAAAAGCAATACGAGAGATTCAATCGTTTGAGCGAGCGGGCAGTAGAAATATGTCTGCGTTACGAATGCGAGTGTATTTTGAATTTTTAGAAAGTCGAGAGTTTATATAATATGAAGGCTTTTTTGTGTTATTATTTTTTTAAAAGAGAGGTGCTTTAGATGGCTGGCGTTTTTGTTTATTCTCCGGAACAAATGAAATCAAGATATCAAGAAGAGATTGATAAATTCAACATCAATTTAGATAGGGGAATTTACAATAAAGACTTAGTAGCGCTAACTTTTCAAGAAGCTTCTCTGGGGGTTTTTGGCAGTATAGCAGTAATATACTCTAGAGAGACGGGTCGAATAGTTGTAATGCATAACGGAAAAGAAGTCAATGGTCCTGAGGCTATAAATCTTTTAAATAACATCGTTAAGAGTTCCGAAACAGCAACAGAATCAGCAACAGAATCAGCAGTAGATTCGTCATCGCCAACTGAACTTGAGGTGTCCGTAGAGTCAGAATCGTCCATGCCTGCGTCTGGCGGAAACTTTGCCGGAGGAAACGTATATGGTGGCCTTGCAAACGCTATAAACTCAACCACAACTGAAAATGAGATAGAAGCAGCAAACACAAGTACACAATCATCACAGGCAGCAGACAATGGCCAGACATATGAATCTGGTGTTAACCAATACTCTAATAATATGATAACAAGCGAACCCTCTGCAGAAACTTTGAGCGAGTCTGTTCACTATATTGATTCTATAAAATTCTTGTGCGAGCAATTTGCCTCAGAGCCAATATCAGAAATAGAGTATATTGAATCTCTGGAGCAACAAGCGCCACCAGAACAAACAAGTGATGCTGTGGCTAAAGCAATCACACAAGATGAAACATACAAACCAGAACAAACCAGTACAGATATTTCTGCATCTGATGTAACAAAAAAGGTAGAAGAGAGGTCGCAAACAGAGACTAGCACGGAATCTGAACTACCACCATCAGACGCAGAAATAAAAAGGCCGATACCTGCTCAAATAAGAAAAATCTCTTTAGGCGAATCCTTTTTTGGCATCGATGGAGACAAGATGTCAATTGCTATATTCGGAACAATGCACGTAATTAAAAAATTGACAGGATACGACACAGACTCAGAAGGTAGGGTTATGTTGGAGCATCCAAAATTTGAAGAGATGACAGTTGAACAGGCGATGGCTGGCTTAGAAGAGGGCCTATATGTGGCGGAACATTATCAAGATTCAAACCTTGGAATTTCACCAGGCATTTCCGGCCAGCCAATCGAACCAATCTTTTTTAGAATTCAAAATCCTAGGCCCCTGCCTCAAGAAGAGGAGGTAAAAGTAGAAAAGCCAAAGAGCGATATAGATGAAATGGAAAAGAAGGCTGCTGAAGAGGCTGCATCTGCTTCTCAAAAAGCAGCTGAGGCAGCAAAGAAGGCGCAAGGAGAGGACCCCGAGGCTCAAAAGGTTCGTGAAGAGGCAGAAAGAAAGAGAGAACAGGATCCAAACAATAAAACAGAAATACCAGACAATGTAAAGGGATACCTAAATGAAATAATATCTAAAGGATTACCCGAAAATGAACAAGCGATAGCGGTCAGACAAGTAGAAACAATGAGACGTGCCGGCGCAAGCGTCCAGCAAATCGTAGCATTTGTTGAAAATTATATTAAAGGCGGCGCTGCTCGCAGAGCAGCTCAGGCCGAGAAAGATAAGAAAAAGCAAAAGGATAGGGGCAACGGCGGTGGCAACAAAGGCGCCGGCGGTGGCAACAAAGGCGGCGGCGGAAATAAAGGTGGCGGCGGAAATAAAGGTGGCGGTAAATATTAATGAGCTACCACCTATATATTAAACGAGGACAATCAAGATGACAGATCCATGCGGCCCAAAAAAAGGCGGAGATTCAGGTGGCAACGACGGACGCGGTACCAATGATAGGGACACTGGTAACGATAACGATACCGACGCTGGAGGAGGCGGTGGTGGCGGCGACGGCGGAGCGGGAGAGGAAGAACAACGCGTCTATAATCCGACTTTAGATCCATCTGCCGAACCAGAAGAGCTAAAAGCGGGAGATTTATTCTTTAACTTTTCTGTAGGTAAAAACAGATGGATAATAGACCCGGGTCTCCTGCTAGGTCAGCCAGGAGAATTTAAAGTCCCAGTACTACCTTTGAATCAGGACCCAAGAGCTGAAAATTCATATCCTGCTGACGCCCCAGATATAAAGATTCTTGAGGGTAATACCACTGGCCACAACTCCTGTGATACATTTCGGTATGTAACGGGCAAGCAGTGGATAAATCTACGCCATGGTGAGGGACCAAAAGACACTACTGTGTCTAGATTTTTGGAAAACAGAAGGGATGGAGATGGGGGGCCCTTTTCTTTTCACAACCCGACAAACCAAATATTTGGCGGACCAAGCGCTAGGCTGTCGCTTGTTGATCATATAGCATTACAAAATCGGCCTGAATTAGCAGGATTAAGACTAGAAGATACAATAAACTACGATATAGCTTTTGAAAGTTTAGCAAACAAAAATGAACTAGACTTGGGAATCTACGACAATGTGTTTCAAATATCCTTTGAGCCCGGAACCAGAAATCCAAACGATGTGAATACGGATCGCTTTCCTCGCAGGACACATTGGAATTGGAGAGATTATATGTATGGCCTTCCTGGCATAACTAGTGATACGTCCCTCGTCGATGGCTACCGCGCCCAGGTGGGCCAGGGAGACACCCCCGGCTTCGGGGTAGGGCAGTGGCTTAATTGGGAAGAGGCACATTATTCACAAAATCTTTTTCCAGTTATCCCTTTTTATGGGCCAAATCAATCTTCGCCTATTGCATTGCCTGAAGACTCGTACACAAATAGAAGTCTCCGACCGCCCTCGACCGGGTTTAAAATATTCAATGACCATGCCACAAACATCCCGGCATTTTTAACGAAAGAAGAGCAAGAGTTAAACGACATAATAGGCTCTTCATTTTATGATGTAAACGGGGTTTATAACTTTTACGATTGTGTGTATGAAGACTTAATTTCTCCATTTTATGAAGAGAAGAACTTACCAAACTTTTATAAGTTTAGGCCCGTGGCATATAGGAGCTTGGATGACCACAATCGAGATCGCCTCACAGAACTTGTAAGAAACCAAGTAGCCACCTTAAAAGAGGAATTAGCAACAAACCAAGGCCCAGACGCCTTAAAATTGCTAAGGCGATTAAAGTTGGGCATCTATGAAAGAAGTGCAGTAGAAACTTACGGCATCTTGGATGAGGAAATTTTTGGATCAATAAGTCGAATAGATATATATACAAATCCAGAATCGGACACATTCAAGAGAATATTTAAAGAAAGGCGACTGTTTCCGATGTATGCTGAAATTGAATTCACCTCTCGTAACAGGTCTCCTATCGCCGAGGCGTTTTCCCAGGAAACAAACACGAGTTTTATGAGTCAGTTAATAAGTCCTTTTGTTGCTGATATGTTAAGTTTGCCGATTCAAATTCCTCATCGTTCGCGAGATTCTATGGTCAACTTGATTCAAACTAAAAACTTTGATATGGTAAGTCAATTTTTAGCGAGCGGCACTCCGGAAGAAGAGTTTGAAAACGTAGGAGAAAATTCGGCACCTTCTGATACTGTAGGGGTTGAAGTTCCCACTATGGATTTTGAAGATTGGCTAAGGTGGGTTCGACTTTCAGAGCCTCCAGAAAGAGAGGGCCAAGAAGAGCAGGCCGAACTAACACCGCAAGAGAAGTTTAGAAGAATAATAACCAGCATGATTGCAAAGGCAAAAGTTAAGGATATTATAAAAGACAAATACAGAAGTAATTTTATGCATGTCCTTCAGGGTCGCCCAGCGCATTCCGAAGTATTAGCATATAGAGTGGAAAAGATTAGAGCAGATTTACCAAGAGCGGTCCGAGAAGTTATGGCACAAAATTTCTATTTTAATACAAGCGAGGAAGCAAACAGAATAAAGTATATTGACTCTCAAGTTGAATATGGTGTCAGATATATCTATAGGGTGTATCAAGTTGTAGCCGTTATTGGAACAAGATATGCATATCTAGACTGCAATACACAAACTTTAATAGATAGCTTCTATAGAGACTCAGAAGCAAGAAGAGCTTGTAAAATGTTGTTCAGGGTTATACACAAGCCCAGTGTAAAGATAATGGAAGTGCCGATGCAAGAGCAGGAAATAACAATATTAGATAGGCCCCCTATAGCACCCGATGTAGATGTGATTCCGTTCAGGGGTTCAGCAACTAGGATATTGTTCAACCTCAACAGTGGAACCGGGGAGGTCTTTGCTCCACCGATTATATTAGAAGAAGATGATGCAGCACAATTTGAAAATATAGCAACTAACCAAAAGGCAAGATTTTCGCCAGACATGGTTCCAGAATCTGATCGCCCTGTAGATCCAGAAGAATTAATCCAATTCAAGAGCGACGATCAAACAAGGATATTTGAAGTTTTTAGATTAGATAGAGAGCCAGAAAGCTGGAGAGACTTCTTTGGATTTAAGATAGGAAGAATAGAATCAGATGCAACAAGCGCATCATTTAGAGATGTTGTTGAGCCTAATAAAAAATATTATTATACTTTTAGATCAGAAGACGTGCACGGTCATGTTTCAAATCCATCGCACATTTATCAAGTAGAATTGATCAAAGATGGGGAGATGACTTATATGAAGATGGAGATTTTTAACTTTAAGAAAAGAGTAGACACCTCTGTAGCTTCGTTTAAGAATAGAATTGAAATAAGGCCAGCCTTTTTGCAAAGGATAATAGAACTTCCAAGTAATGGGGTTTTTGACGAGTGGGAGGAAGAAAAGAAAGTAGGAAATTCCTCCAGTCCAGTTTGGGGTAAAAAGTTTAAATTTAGGATAACCTCTAAGTCAACTGGAAAACAAATAGATTTAAATTTTAAGTTTGTTAAAAAATACGTTAGAATATCAGAACAAGAACAAAATACTGTATATAATAGTGATATTTGTTAGTATTTCTTTTGATAATATCCTAATTAGTTAGTAAAATACCAAGGAGTATACTATATGGCCTTTCTTGATAATTCCGGAGACATTATTTTAGACGCAGTTCTGACAGACACAGGACGCTTTCGGATGGCGAGAGGAGATTTCAAAATATCGAAATTTGCTCTTGGAGACGATGAGATAGATTATTCTCTCTATAATAGAAATCACCCAAGCGGTTCCGCTTATTATGACTTAGAAATCTTAAAGACACCAATTCTTGAAGCTTTCACAAACAACACTTCACTTATGAAGTCGAAGCTTATGTCCATCAATAACACTAATTTATTGCACTTGCCAATACTTAAGCTATCAAATGGTGGATTTGAGGGAAATGCTCCCGATGCAGCAAATACAAAATTGTCAAACATTGGCACCTATATTATCACGGTGGATTTAAATACAGAAAACACAACAAACTCTCTAACTTCTCCAGACCAATCAGGAAACGGAATCATCCTCGGTGCCAAGCAGGGTGGAGGTAACAACTTTATATTAGTTGAGACAGGCTTAGATACTAACAAGATATCTCCGTCTCTAGGGCTGCAGTCCAACCTAAGAGAGACCCAGTTTATTATCGAGATGGATGATAGACTAGGAAGCCTAGTAACTCCTACAGGAGTACCAACTAACGTACCTGCATCTTTTATAGACGATGACCAAATCGCTAGTTACTATATCAGTGCGAATGCTGGCTTAGGCGGTACTGGACTGATAAGGGACAAGATTGATGATCTTCGCGGCCGAGAAAATGAAAGAGAAGACGGCGGCGGAGTTACGCAGCATAGAATTAGAGGGCCTAGAGGCAGAATGTTGCAGTTTAGAATTAAGCCTAGTATTAACTTGACAACCTCTACTTACCTATTTGAAAAACTGGGTGGTAGTTTTACACAGGGTACCGGCACTACAATAACAGGCCTTACAACTGCAAAGTCCTATAGATTTATCGATTCTTTCGTTAGAGTGACTGCGGCAACAACAGGATATTCAATAGACATACCAATACGGTATATAAAGAAAACAACAGTAGAGTAAAATAAGGATTATATAATGGCTACGACTTTCAAGACATTTCTCAACAGCGACATAGTAACAACAAAAACATTACTTCACGAAGCAATACCAATTACAGGCGCACTAGTTTCAGGCACATACAATAGGGATGGAAGCCTTGGAACAGAATTGAACATTAAAAACTACGCACATGGAATGTTCCAGTCAGTTTTTGATTATCCTTACTTAAGTTCTTCTGCAAATCATATTTTTGATATTTCAGTTGGATACTCTACTGGCTCCCTGTTATCTGGAAATATAAAGCAGGTGGCGAGAACAGAGCAAGAGAAAAAGATACAGGTCTACAATCAGATGGCTCAGGTTCTTATGGGTCACAATGAAGGCGGCCACATTAGAAGGTTTGATCAGAACGGAGAGTTAACAGAAGAAGGAACTGGAATTTCAGTTACTGGAAAGATCAATGAAGCTTTTTTCCTTAACTTCTCTAGGCTCTTAACAAAGGATGAGATTAAGAAGGGTTCATTTACTATGACTCTAGGTGTTTCTCCGCACTACGGTTCGGCCGATTCACCAGACGAAATACATGGTGACCTAAGAAAATATTCTGGTCGCACAATTACCATCAAAGACACAAACGCAGAAAACGAGTATAAGATAAATTCTCCAGCTGGTGAGTATGGTATTTTATCTGCATCATCTACTCAGGCCTCGGGTGCGATTGCTCACGGATCGACAACCGGGTCTCTGCACCCAACAAAGCCTGGAAACATTGGTTTAATATTTTATCAGGCAGGTGTTGTTGTTTTGGATGCTAGAGTTTTTGCTAAGGCGTATACGTTCAACGCACAAGGTAAGGAAGCAGCTGGTGGTTCTGGAGGTGCGGTAAACCGATTTGTTACTGCGTCTACCACTGAAGGCGGCGGCCATCATGGGTCAGCAGCTGGCAATCCAACCATTTATGCTTTGACTGGTGGGATATTGAATTCTGCAAGCTGTATGATGCACAAGCAAATAGTTGATGCAGCTGGCAATGACATTACTGCATTTGCACAGGCTGATGTTTATGGCTTGCTCACTGGGTCCTCAATACAAACTGCGTGTGATTCTTTGCGACACAGAATACTAAATGTATCATTTAACAATACAACAGAACTAAATTCAACAGTTTACTTCTGTAGAGCACACCATAATGAGTTTAACTACAGTGGCAACCCAACATATTTACAAGACAGCCAAATAAGAGTCAAGAATGTGCCAAGTGATATGCCAGTTAGCTATATCACTTCTGTTGGTCTCTATTCGCCAGACAACGAGCTTTTGGCGGTTGCAAAGCTATCTGAGCCTTTGCGTAAAGATCCAACAAACGAGTTGACGCTGCGAGTTAGACTGGACTACTAAGAAGTGCTATGCCATATTACAAATTTAAATCTGGAGACCTTTTTTACAATAGGTTAAAAACATTTCCTCAACAGAATTTTGTAATTTTTGATGGCAAAGTATATAACAATGGGGTTAAAAATTCAAAAGCAAACTTTAACGATGTCCTAGCCACGCCCCAAGGTTTCATCAGCCTCTATGAGTTAAACATAGACAGGGCTATTGATCAATCGGATAACCCACCAGGCAGCGGCTCTATATATCCTTTTGTTTCAAAAGATAGCACAAGAGTTGCATTTAGAACTATTAGCACAAGCAACTTTGATAACATCAACCAGTTTCAATATGGCGACCTAATAAAGGGCAAATATCCATTAACATCAAGTATAAAGAGAACTAGATTTATCACAACGGGTGACCCTATTGCAGATATTGTTGAAGATAATGGATCCTTTAAGAAAGCAACAGGCAACAAAAAGTTTCTCTTAGCATTAAGAAACACTTTTGATAAATACACTCACTTGAGCAAACACTATGCTTTCAATTCAGCCTCCACAGATTTACCAGTCAGTTGGGACAAAGGCTATGATGAGATGAGCCTAATAGAGATACCATCGATATTTTATGGATCATCGATAAAGAAAGGCTCAGTTTGCTTAAAGTTTTATATCACGGGGTCACTGGCAGCAGAACTAAGAGACACAAAGAAGAACGGAGAGTTAATACAGGTTTCAGGCACTTATGACGCGGGCACAAACGATGGCAAAGTTGGTGGTGTTGTTCTGTACAATGAGGGTTTTCTTGCTCTTACAGGCGCCTGGGATATAAATGATGCATTCACTGATAAATACTTTGATAATGATGGTGCCACACCAAAGTGGAAATACTTTGGCAGAGGTGCAAACGACGGACTCTCTCAAGGTACATTGACCGGATCAATGTTCGTAATAGACTTTGAGGGTATAAATTATGTTCCAACCATCACAATGTTGGCTCACGCGGAAAAGGGTAAAAACAATAATTCTACAAATCCAACTTTTCTTAGAAAGGGCCAACACTTTAGTCCAATAACTTCAAGTCACTATTATGAAGAGTTTGAAGAAAACGAAATAAAACTATTAGAACACAGTCCATATAGTGATCCTAGTGGTTCTTTTATAAAGCAAACTTATATTTCCAAGATAGGTATTTACGACGAAAATAAGAACCTCATAGCAATAGCAAAGCTAGCTAATCCAGTCAGAAAAACAGAAGACAGAGAATATACTTTTAAGATGAAGTTGGACTTCTAATGTCTGTAAAAGACAAGGATAAGTTCAGACTATTAATCTTACAAACGAGATACCTCAAAGCCAAACTTTTAATGGACCAACAAGTATTTGAAGAGGCTCAAGTTGGTTTTGCAAAGGCTTACCAAGAAGTTTGCAAGACAGTGCCAGCACATGAAAGAAGGGTGCTGGAAGGGGCTCTCTTAGAAGAGACAATGGCTAGGAAAAAAGAAGAGGAAGAGAAGCAAAGAAAAAAGCAACAAAAAGCAGAACAACCAATAGAGGAAGACAAACCAGAAGAAGAACAGGAAGAAAAGATTGAACAACTGCCACCAACAAAAAACGAAAGACCTGAAGATCCAAACGTGCAAAAAATATACAGAGCGATAGCTAGAAAGTCGCATCCTGATAAATTTGCAAATGCCTCTGCAGAAGAGATAAAGCAAAAAGAAGAATTATTTACAGATGCACAGACGGCAATCAAAGAAAAGGACTTCTTAAGTCTTTATGACATAGCAAAAAGACTAGACATCGAGCTGCCAGAACCAAGCGAAGGGCAGATAAGACTTCTAACAAATAATGTAAAACAGATCAAAAAAGAGCTAAAATTAATAAAAGAGACTGCAGCCTGGAACTGGCATCACGAAGAAGACGAAGATACAAAAGAAGCTATTTTAATCAGGTATATGCAATATATTTATCAGAGGTTTAAATGATTTTAGGACTAGACGTGTCCACTAGCATAACTGGCGCAACCATATTAGACAAAGATGAAAACGTTATTCTTTGCAAGGCCTGGGATCTAAGAAATAAAAAGAAGTTTACAGACGTCTTAGATAAAGCACAAGAAGTATCAGAACTAATCTCACATATAGCAAAAGAATACAAGATTGAAAAAGTTTACATTGAAGAGCCGTTTATGTTTTTTAATTCTGGCGGGTCTAGCGCAAAAACAATGTCAATACTTCAGAACTTCAACGGAATGGTATCTTGGCTTGTGTACAAGCATTTAGGATTCAAGCCAGAATACTTAACAGCCTCTCAGGCAAGAAAGCTGTGTGGCATTACAGTTCCTCGCGGAACGAAGGCAAAAGAAAAAGTATTAGAGTTTGTGCTTGACAATGTGCCTGACTTTAGTATAGAATATACTAAATTCGGTAATCCTCGACCCGGAGAACTCGACCGGGCGGATAGCTGGGTTATAGCAAAAGCAGGCCTTACACATTGGAAACAGAAAAGCTAGACATACTAACTTCCTTTCTCGGCAGGTATTATAGAACGGGACAAGAATATTTGTTTCGTTGCCCAAAGTGCAATCACGAAAAAAGAAAACTATCAGTAAACATTGACAAGGGCGTTTACAAGTGCTGGGTCTGTGGGTTCTCGGGACTAAAGATTGCAAAACTTGTAAAGAGATATGCAGATTATTCAGAGTACAACAAGTGGCAAGACTTAGATGGCGCTGTAGACATAGCCAGCTTTGATGACTTGTTTGGCGAAAAAGAAGAAGTCATCAATGAAAGGGTAGACTTGCCAGAATCGTTTATTAGTCTAACTGGAAACAACAATTCTTTTAAGGCGAGACATGCTAGGGCGTATCTAAAAAAGAGAAACATCTTTGAAGATGATATCCTTAAATGGAAAATAGGATTTTGTGCAGAAGATGAATATAAGAATAGGGTTTGCATTCCATCGTTTTCTGATTCTGGAGACTTAAACTACTTTGTAGCCAGATCTTACGGCGACGAGTTTCCAAAATACAAGAACCCTCCAGTGAGTAGGGATGTTATATTTAATGACTTGTATACAGACTGGGAGGAGCCAATAATTTTAGTTGAAGGTGTGTTTGACGCTATTGTTGCAGGCAATGCTATTCCTATTTTAGGGTCGGTCTTGAAAGAAGATTCTAAACTGTTTCAAAAGATTATAAGCAAAAAGGCAACTGTCTATGTTGCTTTGGATCCGGATGCAAAAAAGAAAGAGCAGAGGATAATTAATTCACTGCTTGAACACGATATAGAAGTACTGAAGATAGATGTTGCACCATACGATGACGTTGGGAGTATGACAAAAGAGGCATTCCTTCAAAGAAAGAAAGAAGCTGCTGTTATGGATTCAACACACTATTTATATCAGTACCTAAAATTTTAGGGAGATTTAATATGGAAATCACAAAAGGTAGACTAAGAGAACTCATCAAAGAAGAGGTCGCTCGAGCGGCTAGCGATGAAGAATCCACAAAAGGCGCAAAGGTTGCTGACCTTATCATAAAAGAGTTTAAGACGATGAACGCTGGAGACAAGCACGCATTCCTATCAAAGCTTGTTAACTTCTTGAACGAAGAAAATACTTGACACCAACTCCAATTTATACTATAATTTGCATTAGATAAACTGGAGGATATATGAAATTCGCTCATATTGCGGATACCCACATCAGAAACTTAAAGTACCACTACGAGTACAACGAAGTATTTAAGCAGCTCTATGCTTCTCTTAGAGAAGAAGAGGTGGACTACATTATTCACTGCGGAGATATCGCTCACACAAAAACACAAATCTCACCAGAGTTTGTAGATATGTGTCGCGACTTCTTTCAAAATCTAAGCGAGATTGCTCCAACATATATTATTCTTGGTAATCATGATGGTAATCTAAGAAACAGTAATAGGCAAGATGCTCTTTCGCCTATTGCCCGGGCCCTTAGTTGTCCCAGGTTGCGACTGATTAAGAACGCAGGAGAAATCAAATTAGATGATAAGTTCTGCTTAAACGTCCTATCGGTGTTCGATGAGGACAATTGGGTTGAGCCAACTGACAAGGACATGATCAATATCGCTCTTTATCACGGTGCAATCGACAAGTCAAAGACAGATCTAAACTGGACGCTTGGTGGTGACCACGATGTTAGCATTTTTGATAACTTTGATTTTGCATTCCTTGGAGACATTCATAAAACTCAAAAGCTAGACAAAGAGGGCAGAATATGGTATGCAGGCTCTACAGTTCAGCAAAACTTTGGAGAGTCGCTGGATAAAGGTTATCTTCTTTGGAATATCGAAACTAAAGATGACTTTACTGTTAAGCATATCGCTTTTGATAATCCAAAGCCATTTATTACAATACCTTTAACTGATGACGGAGAGCTTCCAACAGACCTGTCTCCTCCGCCAGGCGCTAGGCTTCGGATTGTATCAGACAATAATCTGTCCCTAGATAAGATGAGAAGAGCCGTAGAAGCTATTAAGTTTAAGTATGAGCCAGAGTCTGTAACTTATCTAAACAGAGCTGCGAGTCAAAAGATTACAATTGAGTCATCTGATGGCTTTGAGAATAAAGACCTTCGAGATTTAAAAACGCAAGAAGATCTTATCAGAGAGTATCTAAAAGACTTTCAAGTATCCGATGAAGTGATGAAAAGAGTTGTAAATCTTAATCAGTCTTACAATACTCTTATAGAACAAAAAGAAGACACCTTCAGAAATATTAACTGGAGCCTAAAGTCTCTTGAGTGGGACAACTTATTTAACTACGGAGAAGATAACAGGATCGACTTCTCTAAGTTGGAAGGCATTGTTGGAATATTTGGAAAGAACTTTTCTGGTAAGTCTTCGATTGTAGACTCTTTGCTGTTTTCTCTTTACAATTCAACATCAAAGTCTATTCGCAAGAACCTTAACATTATCAATCAAAATCAAGACAAGTGTGTCTCACGAGCAACAATTGAGGTTGGTGATAAGACTTATCGTGTTGAGAGAACATCTGAAAAGTATATCAAAAAGCTAAAGGGCGAAGAAACACTAGAAGCAAAAACAGATCTAGAGTTTGATACCGTTGACTTGATTGGTAATGTAACAAGCCTAAACGGAACATCTAGACAAGACACAGATAAGAACATTAGAAAATACTTTGGAACTTTAGACGACTTTCTATTGACCTCGATGGCCAGTCAAATGGGTTCGCTTAACTTTGTAAATGAGGGCTCAACAAAGAGAAAAGAGATCCTTGCTAAGTTCTTAGATTTAGAGATTTTTGATAAGAAATTTAAGATGGCAAAAGAGGACAGCTCATTGACTAGGGGTGCCCTCAAAAAGCTCTCTAACGTCGACTATGACACCTTAATCGACGAGGTAAAAGACAGTATCATTAAGAACGAAATTGCAATAGAAACAAACAGAGCTATCTGCGATTCTTTACAAGAAGACATCAATGAGCTTGAAAGCAAGATCGGAGAAACAGAAACAAAGATTAATTCTGTACCAGCAGAAATTATCGATATCACATCTTTGTTGGAGAAGATTGATACTGAAAAATCTAAGATTGAAACACTTAGAGACAAAAAGGCATCACTCCAAGATGACTTAAAGAATAAGAAAGAGTTCTGTTCAAAGGCGGCTAGTTTCCTAAACAGCTTCGACATTGATTTGTACGAAGGCAAAAGAGACAAGATGCTTGAAAATGAAGGCAAGCTAAACACTTTGCTGGAAGATCTAAAAAGGCTTTCAGAGGAGAAGTATGAGTTAGTAGAAAAATGTGACCTCTTGTGTGCTGACTGTACCAAGATTGTAAGGCCTCTGATAGATAAGAAAGCAGCCAGCATGTCAACAGTCTCAACAGAAATAAATGATCTGGGTACAAGCATTGATGGCTCAGAGCAGGACAAGGTGTTAAGCTATATCAATAAGTTCAACCAACTTAAGGACAAGAAAGAACTTGTTGAGCGAGAGATGTCAGACATACAGGTTTCTTTGGAGAAGAACAAAACAAAAACACTAAAGTCGGACCTAGTGCTAAAAGAATTTTTGGCAAAGGAAGAGGAGTACGAAAACAACAGAGAAGCAATAGAAAACTTAGAGATGCTGCACTCTCACAAGAGTGATTTACAAAAGGTTTTGAGACAAAAGAATAGAGAGCATAAAAAGTGCCATAGTGACATGTTGAGCTTTCACAAGTCTCATGGTTCGCTAGAAGAAAGGCTAAAGTCCCTGGAAGAGCAAAAAAGCGAATACAAGAGCTTGGCCACTGATTTTGCAGCATATGATCTTCTTATGACCTGTTGTCATCCAAACGGAATCTCATATGACATTATTAAGGAACGTTTGCCAATTATCAATCAAGAAATTGCAAAGATTCTTACCAACATTGTTGACTTTGAAATCTTTATTAAAAATGACGACAACAAGCTTGACATCTTTATTAAGCACCCAAAGCACGATCCAAGGCCATTGGAGATGGGTTCAGGTGCAGAAAAGACCATTGCTTCGATGGCAATTCGTTTGGCTTTCTTAACTGTGTCGAGTTTACCAAAGTCGGACCTATTTATTCTTGACGAGCCAGGAACAGCTTTGGATGAGGAAAATATGGAAGGATTTGTTAGGATCTTGGATATGGTAAAGAATTACTTTAAAACAGTTATTCTTATTTCTCATCTTGATACTTTGAAAGATTGCGTTGATATGCAGATAAGTATCGAAAGAAAGAATGGCTACGCCCACGTAAATATATAGGAGGATTTATGGTGGCAGAAATGAAAGCATTTGCTGATAAATATACAGAGAAGTTTATATCGAGAAAGTTTTTAGCTTGGCTTATGGCAACTGGCTTGTGTGCATTTGGCACAGTCACAAGCGATAACTGGACAGCTATTACTTTGGCATATATTGGAACACAAGCCTTGGTAGACATGGCTGTCAAGTGGAAGCACGGACCATCTGATGTTTGAGTGGGAAAAATATAAAAAGGCCTGGGAATGGCTAAAAGAGAATTGGCAATTGCCATTTATATTCGGATGGACCATTATTATTTGGATCTTGACAAGAAGAAACTCTCAGGCTATAATAGAAGTACTAGAAGCAAAAAATGAATCTCATAAAAAGCAAATTAAGGTCCTAAAGGAAACTCATATGGATGAACTTCTCAAGAGGGACCAGTTGTTAGATACATACCAACAGACAGTAGAAAAGATAAAAAGAGACTTTGAGTTTGGTAAACTAAAACTAAGCCAAGAACAGAAAGAAGAAATAAAGAAGTTCGTTGTAGACTCGAAAGGAAACCCAGATGAAATTAGAGAAAAAATTGAAAGCACTTTTGGCTTTACTTACACTGATTAGCTTTACCACATCAGCTATGGCCAGTCCAGGCGGAACTTATCAGTTGGTGAAGAAGGGTGACCAAGTAGAGTTTGATGGAGCTTGTTTTGATGCCGAGGCAACCGGTGTAATTTTTGCAACCGTAAATAATGCTAAAAAGCAGTGTGACTTAGTTTTAGATTATGAGTTGAGAAAGCAAAAAGCAAACTATGATTTAGAGATTGGAAAATTAAATGTTAGGTATGAGACTTTAAAAGAACAAACAGATCAAGTCTATACCGCATTGAATAAGGAGATTGAACAACTGCAAGAAGCTGCACTCAAAAGACCAAATGAATATTGGTATCTCTGGGCCGCTGGTGGAGTAGCTGTTGGTGTTCTCGGCACTCTCGGTGTTGTTTGGGTTGTGAAGTGATATGTCGAATAAAGAAGATCCTAATTATGTTGTAAAGGTAGAGGCAGCTATAAAAGAAAAGTATGGTGAAGAGGCCGTACAGAATCCTAAAAAGTTTTGGACCCAGGAAAAAGAAAAAGAGTACTTAAAGCAACTTAAAGAATTCTATAACAAGAGCGAGGATAAATCTCAAGACAAAGATAGAGTTGGCGATGTTTATGTATCAAAAAAGATATTAAATAGAGATTCAAATAGGCAATGCCCTGTTTGCGACAAGTATTCATTTGATAAAAAAGATGACCTTTACATGAATAAGTTTAAGTGCTGCTTTGGTTGTTATATCCAGTATGTCCACGGAAGAGAAAAAAGATGGCGTTCTGGTTGGCGTCCTGATAAGAATACTATGGCAATTATAGATTAGATAGACTATTTAAATAAAAGCGAGGTTTTATAATGTCTAAAACACTAGAAATTATTAACGGCATCTCACAGGTGCTTTCAATGAAGTACGATTGTGCTCACGATTCTGATGGTAACCCTATCAAGATGGGTTTAAATAGAGAGGTCGATAATCCATCAATTCAGTCTAGAATGATGGATGGGTTTTCTGCAAGGTTTCACGGAGACAAGATGATCTTGTCCTATCAAGCAGACTGCAAGCTAAAGACTCTCCACAATAAAGATTTTGAGTCAGATGTTGATTCTAGAATGGGTGACATTGTAAAGTTTCTTAAAAAAGAATACAAAAAAGTCACTGGCAAGTCTTTGGCACTTAAGCCCCTTGGCGAGGTAGAGATTCTCGCACAGTACCTTTCAAGAGTTAGGACCACCTACACGGCACAAAAAATGTATGAAATAGGTGGTGAGCCGCAAAGAGGTCAGGACGATGCTAAGGATGCAAGCAAAGATCGTCTAGATGATACTTTTAAAAAGTTTCTGGAACTTAGCAAAGATGATAGATCTGTAGGATCAAAGGGTGATAACTACAAGCAGTTTGACCCATTCAATCTAGAGACAGGACAAAGAAACCCAAACCTAAAGTAAGGTATGTCTTACAAATTAAGCAAAAAAGAAGTAATGCGGGAGATTGTCAAGTGCGGCAAGGATCCCGTTTATTTTATTAACAATTATGCAAGAATAACTCACCCGCAAAGAGGACTTATACCTTTTAATCTTTATGATTTTCAAGAGGATTTGGTAGGTGACTTCTTAGATCATCGTTTCAACATAATTCTAAAAGCAAGGCAGCTAGGTATCTCCACCATTACTGCTGCATATGTTGTCTGGATGATGATGTTCCATAGAGAAAAGAACGTGCTGGTTATAGCTACAAAGTTTAGCACAGCGTCTAACTTGGTAAAAAAAGTTAAAAACATATTAAAGAATATCCCCGAATGGCTGCAAATCGCAACTGTCACAATAGACAACCGCACATCCTTTGAACTCTCGAATGGCTCTCAGATTAAGGCATCTTCAACCTCTGGGGATGCTGGTCGTTCAGAGGCGCTATCTCTTTTAGTAATTGACGAGGCAGCCCACGTTGAAGGTTTGGACGAGCTGTGGATGGGTCTATATCCTACGCTATCAACCGGTGGTCGTTGCATTGCCTTATCAACTCCCAATGGTGTCGGTAACTGGTTTCACAAAACATACATTGAGGCTGAACAAAAGTCAAATGATTTTTACGCTACGATTCTTCCTTGGGATCGACACCCTGACAGAGACAAGAATTGGTTTGACAAAGAAACAAAGAATATGTCTCGTAGGGAAATTGCACAAGAATTAGAGTGTAACTTTAATATGTCTGGTGAAACCGTTTTTCACGGGGATGACTTATCACATATTGAAGCAAATGTGCGAGAACCTAAATATAGAACAGGTTTCGATAGAAACTATTGGATCTGGGAAGAATTCCAGCCAGACCACAACTATATGATTTCTGCAGATGTTGCTAGAGGCGACGGCAGAGACTATTCTGTTTTCCACGTTGTAAAGCTAACAACAATGGAAATCATTGCAGAATATCAGGGAAAAGTCACTCCAGATATATTTTCTGAAATACTTTATAACGCAGGAAATGAATATGGCAAGTGTATGATGGTGGTCGAAAATAACTCTGTTGGATATTCTGTTCTAGAGAAACTAAGAGAAAAGAATTATCCAAACATTTACCACTCTATTAAGTCAACTCATGAATATGTTGACCAGTTACAAGCCGAATCTGTTTCTAATGCTGTAGCTGGATTTACAACTTCTTCTAAGACTAGGCCATTAGTTATAGCTAAGATGGAGGAATTCGTAAGAAACAAACTAATTAAGATATATTCTGCGCGTCTTTTAAATGAAATGAAGACTTTTGTGTGGAATAACGGAAAGCCAGAGGCAATGAGGAGTTATAACGACGACTTAGTTATGGCTTGTTCAATAGGTTGTTGGATAAGAGATACTGCCTTGGTGGAGAATCAAAGAAACGTAGATTATAGTAGGGCCTGTTTAGATTCAATGATAGTGGCTAATTCTAGATTAGATACTACAATACCTGGCCAAAATGACTATAAAAGGAACAGTATTTTTGATAAAATAAAAGAAACCAAATCTAATCACGAACAGTATCCGTGGCTTTTCAAGGGATGATACATAATGGCAGGTAGAAACAAAAACAGGAATAATAAGAACACAAGAAATCCAGACAACGCCTTGTTTAGACAGTTGACAAAGCTTCTGTCTGGTCCAATGATAAATTACAGAACGCAGACAGCTAGAAGGCTTCGAAGGCGTCAGCTAGATCAGTATGCTAGAAGATTTCGCTCTG
>MDTA01070285.1_pt1 | contig 20753 bp, 19 predicted proteins | sample 811151 | NCBI WGS metagenome assembly MDTA01 (sample SAMN05326648, study PRJNA326480) | marine metagenome | isolation source: seawater | place: Indian Ocean: South | collected 2010 | reverse complement strand
TTTGAGTCTCTTCCTTTCTGGTGTCCTATTAACATTACAAACTCATTCTCTATATTTGCTAGACCGCAAATGATCGCTTTATCATCACCGAACATCCTATCGCCATGTATCTCTATGAAGTTAGTAAACATATTAGAAATATAATCCAATGTATAGGGACGTAAAGGATGCCTAGCAATTTGAGATATTTGCCAGTCTGATAATGAAGAGAATATTTTTGATATACTCTTTTCAAGTTCTTTATTGAGTGATTCTATTTTATTAATATCTTTTTGAGATGCACTAGCACTGGTCTTAATAGCTTTAATCTTATTATCGATTTCTAGTAAAGGTTTCTCAAAATCTAAGTAATTCGGATTATAATCTGACATTGTTGTATTATATTAAATATAAATGAAAATACTATTGGTATTTAATTTCGACATTTTCATTGCCGGCAATTGATCTAATTTCAGATAATAGTTTATCATTTATATTAACATATATGTCCTCTTTGGAACTGACTGGAACAATGAGGTCACGATTTCTATATGAGAGGATAACTTTCGTTTTACCAGAATTATTTTTTGCAATAATATCTTTGATACTTATAATCTTTTCTTTTGATACACGATCTGATGATAGAATTATATTCAGGTACTTAGAATATTTCTCTCTAGCAGTGTCTAATGTAAATACAGTCTCAGCACGCATCGATAATTGCGAGTCATAATCATCAATAAATACCTCGCCATTGAAAAATAATATTATATCTTCCCTGATAATATTTTTATACTTCAGATATTTTTCTTCAAAAAAAGAAATATTTATACATTGGCTACCGTCATCAACTTTGAATATGTTTATATATTTATTTTTGCCAATTTTTTGTGATCGTGAATCTAGTATTACACCCGAAACAGTTGTGACCATTTTTGTAATGGAATTACTAATAATATTATTATTGACTTGAGAGATATCTTTTAGTTTCATCTCAATCAATTCCTTTTTGTACTTATTAATAGGATGGCTTGATAAATAATAGCCTAAAACTTTTCTTTCTCTAATAAGCTCATCGTTTGACGGTGAAATAATAGATAGTTTTATTTCTTCTCTAGACCCTATTGCATTTACTTCACTTGCGAATAGCTCACTTTGTCCTGAAGCTAAATCTAGCTGATTTTTTAATCCTTGAGACATAACTTTATTTAAATTATCAATATTATAAGTCCTAGATTCTCTGCATATGCTATCAAAACATCCTGAAGATATGAGAGATTCGATAGTTCCTGAGTTTACTGTATTCAAATTTATTCTTGAACAGAAATCATTAATATCTGTAAACAAACCATCTTTTAATCTAACTTCAGCAATATGTTTAGCTGCATTTTCGCCAACTCCTTTAATTGCACATAAGCCGTAATTAATAGATTTATTATCACTTGGCTCAAAATTGAATGTAGAAGAGTTTATATTTGGAGGATTAATCTTAATATCTGATTCCTTACATGCAGACAATAGATTTATTATTTTGTTGGTGTTGTCCATATCTGAGGATAGTGCTGCAGAGAAAAATTCAGTTGGATAATATGTCTTTAGGTATGCTGTTTGATAAGATAATAATGCATATGCTACTGAGTGGGATTTATTGAAACCATAGCCAGCAAATTTTTCCATTTTATCAAATATTGATCTAGCGACATTCTCACTTATTTTGTTTTCACTGCATCCATCAATAAATCTTGATCTATGATTTTCCATTTCTTTTTGCTTTTTCTTTCCCATTGCCCTCCTGAGCAAATCAGCATCTCCAAGAGTGTAATTACCTAAAGACTTTGCAATTTCCATCACCTGCTCTTGATATAGTATTAAACCATTTGTCTCGGACAGGATACTTTCTAATAGCGGATGTTCATACTTAATCTCAGCACCATGTTTATTAGCAATAAAATCATCTACCATATTTGTACCCAGAGGTCCTGGTCTATATAAAGCGACAAGTGCAACTATATCCTCAAATCTATCAGGCTGAAGTTGTGCCATATATTTTTTCATACCTAGTGATTCAAGTTGAAAAATACCCGTTGTCATTCTGTTTTTAAGAAGATTGAATACTTTCTGGTCATCTAATGGTATGGAATCAAGACGAATGCTCTCATAATTGTTAGAGATCATCCTCAATGCTTCATCCATGATTGTCAAAGTGGTAAGACCTAGTATATCAAATTTTACTAAACCTAATGACTCAATATCATCTTTATCGAACTGTGTAATTAGTTCGTTCTTATCCTCGAGGGAATAAATAGGCATAAAATCTGTAATATTAGAGGGAGAAATCACTATACCGGCTGCGTGTGTGCCAGCTCCTCTTGGTAATCCTTCAATTTTTTTTGCTAGATCAATGAGTAGTTTGACATCGTCTCTCGTCTTGTATTCATTTTTAAGTTCTTTACTAACTTTTAATGCATCATCGATTGTGATTCCTAAAGTGAATGGAATTAATTTTGCAATATGATCAACGAATCCATATGAATAATCTAATACTCTTCCTACATCTCTTATAACTGCCCTTGCCGAAAGTGTGTTGTAAGTTATTATTTGAGATACCTTATCTTGTCCATATGTATCAATTATGTGATCAATGACTTTCTGTCTCTTATTCATGCAAAAGTCGATATCAAAGTCAGGCATTGAAATTCTCTCTGGATTTAAAAATCTTTCGAATAAAAGGTTATATTTTAATGGATCAATATTAGTGATTCCCAATACAAATGCCACTAGCGATCCTGCACCTGATCCTCTGCCTGGGCCCACTGGAACATCATTATCTTTAGCCCATGAGATAAACTCTTGTACAATTAGAAAGTAGCTTGCAAATCCCATTTTTTGTATTACAGATATTTCACTATCAAGTCTTTCAGTGTATTTTTTTTTATCAGAACCACAGGATTTAAGATACTTGTCTAATCCCTCATCACAAAGATCTCGAAAGTATTGATCATTATCTTTATCAGTAGGATTTGAAAATTTTGGAAGATGATATTTAAATTTAGGAAATTTAAAGTTACATCTTTCAACAATATTAGAAATATTTGTTAAGGCAGAGGTTTGATCATGGAAGAGTGATGACATTTCCTCTTGAGATTTGAAATATTGGTTTGGTGAATATTCCTCTTGATTTGCCCTATCATCTAATTTTGTTTTTTGGATAATTGATACTTTAACCTCATTTGCTTCATAGTCTGAATCATTAATAAATAAAACATCATTTGATGCTACGATAGGTAGATGAAGGTCTCTGGCTAGAGCTAGGGCAATATTATTATATTCTTTTTCATTCGCTCTATTTGTTCTGTCTATCTCAATATAAAATCTATCAGTAAATATCCCTGATATACTCTCTATTATCGTTCGTGTAACATCTACCGGCGTTTGCAGTGTGTTCAAACCGCATAGTCCCTGTCGTGCCCCTGATAAACAAAGCAAGTCAGTATTATATGTTTTTAAAAGCTCGTAAGATGCGCCAAGATTAGACGATCTTGTTTTGTGGATAGATGATAAGATTTTATTTAGATTATGATACCCATTGATATTTTGACATAATAAAACAATATTATCGATTCTATTATTTTGTTCAGTAACGAGAGGTATTTCACATCCTATGATAGGTTTAATACGTGCCTTAATACAGCTATTGTAGAATTTAACTGCTCCAAAAATATTCAGATAGTCTGTCATTGCTAAAGCATAGATATTTTTCTTTTTAGCTACGTTGATCAAATTATCAATTTTTATGGTACCTGAATTTAACGAATAAGAAGTATGCAAATGAAGATGTGTAAAATATTTCATAACTATTTGATAAAAGATTCTCTATGGTAAATTGTTTTTCCTAGAGATTGTATAGCATCTAAATGTTGCCGTGTCCCATACCCTTTATTCTTCTTAAAATTATACATCTTATACTTATCATGCAGAAAATCCATTTCACAATCTCTAGAAACTTTTGCAATTATTGAAGCAGCAGATATCTGTTCAACTTTACTATCTCCCTGAACAATACATTCAGAGTCCATTTCCACCTCTGGTCTATATATTCCATCGACTAATATAAGATCTGGCACAATGTTTAAATTATAAACTGCTCTTCTCATACTTAGAAGGGTGGCGTGATGAATATTGATGGAATCAATTTCATCCTTCGTAGCTATCCCTATGGAAATAGACATGGATTCCTTAATGAGCCTATTTGCAATTTTTATTCGTGATTTCTCAGTAAGTTTTTTTGAATCTTTGAGTTCCATGCTGAATCCATTATCAGGCAAAATCACAGCTGCTGAATAAACTGAGCCAATAAGACTTCCTCTGCCGACCTCATCAACTCCAGCTATTATTTTTCTTGATTTCATCTAAATGGTATATAATGTCCATTCTATCAATCAACATAAAAAAAAGACATATGGTGAATAACAAAATTAGAGTTGGCGTGATTGGTTTAGGCTATTTAGGTAAATTTCACTTTGAGAAATATAGATCAAATAAATCTGTCAACTTGACATCCATTGTAGATATTGACAAGAAAAATTTAGATTTAGTGAATTCAAAAGAGGTTTTTAGAAGCACTACTTTTAAAGATATAATTGGAAAGGTAGATGCAGTCTCTATAGTCACTCCGACTATAACGCATTTCTCAATCGCGAAGTTCTTTCTAGAGAATAAAGTCCATGTTTTACTCGAGAAACCAATGACTGAATCAGTTAGTGAAGCAAAAGAGTTGAATGTAATTGCAAAGAAGAGTAGATGTATATTTCAGATAGGTCATTTAGAGCAATTTAATCCTGCGATAAGAAAATTAAAGTCACAACTCAAAGCTCCAGAATTTATTGAAGTACATAGACTGTGTAAATTTAATCCCCGAGCTATAGATGTTGATGTAGTTCTAGATCTGATGATTCATGATATTGATATAGTCCTGTCATTGATTGATAAGAACATTAAAAAGATATCAGTATCTGGTAAGAAAGTAATAACAAATCTTATTGATATTGCGAATGTTAGAATAGAATTTGAGGATAATGTAGTAGCAAATCTAACTGCGAGTAGGATAAGTACCAAAAATGAACGTAAGATGAGAATATTTTTGAAAAATGCATACTATTCAGTTGACTTTATCAATAATGAATTGAAGAGGCTAGTCAAGAACAAAAATAATTCTTTTAAAACAACTAGATTTGGATTTGAGAAAAGCGACTCTCTGAATGAAGAGATTAAGAATTTTATAAAAGCCTGTTATGGTAAAGAGAAACCAATGACATCAGGTGAGTCTGGACTAAAGGCTCTTATTGTAGCAAAAAAGATAACAAGAGGATTCTCAAGAAAATGAAAACTTTCGATTTGATAAAGCAGTATAAGTTTTTTGAAAAAGATATTAATAAAAAAATACAGAGAGTACTCTCCTCCGGTTCTTATATACTTGGTGAAAATGTGAAAAGTTTTGAAAATAATGCTCGTAAATATTTAGACACAAAATATACGGTTAGTTGCAACTCAGGTACTGATGCACTAGTGTTGTCACTTCGTGCACTTAACATTGGTAACAATGATCAAGTCATTACTACTCCATTTACATATTTTGCTACCTCTGAAGCAATCTCTCTTGTAGGCGCGAAGCCAGTTTTTGCAGATATTAATCCTCATACATTTAATATAAATCCAAAAAGAATAGAAAAATTGATTTCAAAAAGAACCCGAGCGATATTATCTGTAAATTTATTTGGACAAGCCTGTGAACTCGACAAAGTTTCTCGTATAGCAAAAGAAAATAATTTATCACATATTGAAGATTGCGCTCAATCATTTGGTGCAACATATAAGACAAAACAAACTGGATCATACGGTGATGTTGGATGTTTTAGCTTTTTTCCTACTAAAAATCTTGGATGTTTTGGAGATGGAGGCCTTATTGCAGTTAAAAATAAAAAAATCTATGAGTCTTTGCTAAAATTACGAACTCATGGTGGGATAAAAAGAAATCAGCATGATATGATTGGTTATAATAGTCGACTAGATGAAATTCAAGCTGCAATCTTAGATATAAAATTAAAACATATCAATACGCTTATCAAAAAAAGAATAAACGTGGCACAGATGTATTACAAACTTATCAAAAATGAAAAAATCAGACTACCCTATCTAGATACCAATGCGGAACACACATTTAATCAATTTACAATAAGAGTCAAAAATAGGAATAAATTAGAAAAACATCTGCAGAAAAATAAAATACCTTATGGGATATATTATCCAAAGCCTATATATAAATATAAAGCCTATGCTGATTTTAAGTATAATGATCTCCCTATGGTTAAAAAAGTATCTGATCAATGTCTCTCACTTCCAATTTATCCAGAGTTAGGGCTCGAAGATATCAAAATAATATCTAATGTCTTGAACGATTATGAATAAACAAAAAAGAATATTTATTATTGCTGGTGAATCATCTGGTGATCAACATGCTGCTTGTTATGTAAGGGAGCATGAAAAAATAAATCCTGATATTATTTTTGATGCATTTGGACAAAAGGAATTAAGAAGCACATCAGCTAATCTCATTTATGATACTGAAAAGATTGCTGTAGTGGGGATCGTCGAAGTTGTTTCAAAATATAAACAAATAACTAATGCTCTAAAATTAGCCAAAAGTCATATTGAAGCCACAAGACCCAATCTAATCATTCTGGTCGATTATGTAGAGTTTAATCTCAAAATAGCCAACTATGCAAAGAGTCTAGGTATAAGTGTAATTTTTTATATCGCGCCACAGCTATGGGCTTGGAGAGAACGCAGGGCTCAGGGTTTAATCAAGAATATAGATTATCTTGCAGTAATATTTCCTTTCGAGGAAATATTTTTTAAAAAATATACAAATAATGTTTCATATGTTGGTCAGCCACTATTCGAAAATCAATCTTTGTTAAATTCTGTCAAAAAATATGAAGATAGAGATATTGATTTGGGAATATTTCCAGGAAGCAGAGAGTCTGAGATTAAGAATAATATATACCTCATGTTAGATTGTATACAGAAGAACAAGAATGAAAATATTAAAATATTTTATGCAAATCAAACATCATTGAAGCTCTTGAAGAAATTGCTGTCACCTGAATTACATTCGATGCTTGAATCTGGACAAAACATATCCCAGGTGAGCTCATGTAAGAAAGCATTGTGTGCATCGGGAACTGTCACGCTTGAATTAGCAATACTTGAGATTCCTATGATAGTTATGTATAAATTGTCTTTTCTGACATTTCTCATTATGAGATCTCTAGTGAAATTGAAATATATAGGGCTGGTAAATCTTATCCTCGGTAATGAAATTGGTTCTGAGCCAATTGTACAGGAATATATTCAACCATCATACTCTGATCAAATAGACATCATGGTCGAATTGAATAAGATCGATAATGATCAGACACATAGAAATAATATAATAAACAAATTCTCGGAGATTAAAGATAAATTATCCATTAAGCCAGAGAGAAGATTATGGGAAATAGTAGACGATTTAATTTCAACTAACGAGTGATGCCTCTTTCACTTTCTAGAATAAACTTAACGAATTTATCAGTATATGGATTAGATAAGTTCGAATCCTTATATATTTGTTGTCTACTCTCTTTTGTTTTTTTCGATTTTACAAATAATTTAAAAGTTTTTTCTAAATCTGATATGTTCCCTGCGTCAAAACCTTTTCTTTTTAAGCCTACAGAATTAATTTTATAAGCTTTTGCATGATTACCAGCAACAAGTGTATAAGGGGTGACATCTTGAGAAATAACGGTACCTAAACCAGAGAAAGCATATTCACCGATATGACAGAATTGATGTACTAGTGTAAACCCTCCAAGGGAGACGAATGAATCAAGATTAACATGTCCGGCTAAACTTGCTGCATTTGATAATATACAGTTATTTTCTATTGTACAGTCATGTGCCACATGAGTATAAGCCATAAATAAATTCCCATTACCTATGTTTGTACCAGAAATTCCATCAGATGTCCCTCTGTGTATACTGCAATATTCACGGAAAGTATTATTGTCTCCTATTGTGCATGTAGTTTTCTCATTTCTGTACTTAAGGTCTTGAGGTGCCTCTCCTATTGTTGCGAATTGATAAATCAAATTATTTTTACCAATCGTTGTATTTTCTCTAATAACTACGTTTTCTCTAATGATTGTGCCTTCAGATATACAAACATTCTTATCTATAATTGAATACGCCCCGATTTCTACGTTATCAGCAATTTTCGCTGATGAATCAATTATTGCAGATTCATGTATCATTTTTAGGTCTTATTGCTCCGATTAGGTCAGCTTTACATACTACCTCACCTTCAACTTTACAATCTGCAGAAAATTTATGAACTTCGCTCTTACTTTGAACAAGTTTTGCATTTATTACAATTATATCACCTGGTACAACTTGTTTTTTAAAGCGCGCATTGTCAATCCCTACAAAATAATATAAGTATTTTGACATATCTCTATCATTGCTGTGAACGTCTAGGATTGCTGTTGCTTGAGCCATTGCCTCAAGAAGAAGAACACCAGGGAAAACTGGATATTGCGGGAAATGGCCCTGAAAAAATGGTTCATTATTACTAACATTTTTTTGAGCAGTTATCGTTTCCCCCTCCTTAAGATCAATTATTTTATCAATCAGGAGAAATGGATATCTGTGTGGGAGATAGTTTTGAATGTTCATTTGCTAATTACCTATTTTTTTTATAAAGATTTCTGAATAATACTTGATTTTTTCTCCAATTACGAACAGTATCAGCTGCCATCGCCGAGGCATACTCACCCTCAGATTTAATCGATTTAGTGATCATGCTCATTCCGTGAATATGCACGTTATCGCATACCGAAATGTGACCGTTAATTCCTACTCCGCCTCCAATTGTGCAATTATCACCAATGGTGCTACTGCCTGCTATCCCCGTACAAGCTGCAATAGCTGTATTTCGTCCAATTGTCACGTTGTGTGCGATATGAACAAGATTGTCTATTTTACAATTAGTTTTTAAAGAAGTTTCATCTATCATTCCTCTATCTACTGTGGTGCAACTTCCTATCTCAACATTGTCTTCTATAATGACTTTTCCTATATGGGGTATTTTATGCCAAATTTTTTGATCTAAGTATAGGCCAAATCCATCTGAACCTATTACAGCATTTGGATGAATAATAACATTATCGCCAATTTCAGTATTATGATTAATAAAGACGCCTGGATAAATATAACAGTTTTTGCCAATCTTCACATTTTCACCTATCGTTACATTCGGATATTCTTCAGACAGTGTATACCCTTGATTTTTGGAAACGTCTTTAAGTAGCAAAGAGACAGATCTCATCACATTTTTAGTTTTAAATAAAACAATTTTATCAAACTGATCATCTGAACATGAATTATCCACAATTAATGCCCTGAATTTACTTGTATCATAATCACCCATTTTGGTAATAAAACCTAATGATCCATGTACAGGTTTAGATAGAGTCGAAATTGTATCTAGTTTGAGATCAGTGTTTATGGAGCATTTAGCATCAAGCAGATTCTCTAGTTCACTAGAATTATATGCTTTTCCTAAATTCATTCTTAATTGAGTTTTTCTATTATTTCTTGTGTTATATCAACATAAGTCTTGGCATATAATGTAGTGCCGTCTGCCCTAAGTATTAGATCATAATCATTATCTTTAGCATACTCGTTTATGGCATTTTCAACAATTACTCTAATTCTATTGAGCTCTGAATTTTGTTTGCTTTGAAGTTCTTGCTGGAGTGTTTGTTGTTTTGTTCTGAATTCTTTTTCAACTTTATTGATTTCGTCAATTTTATTTTTTCTTTCATCTTTTGACATTACCCTTTCATTTTTTAGATAGTCGTCATTTAATTTATTCCATGACGTTTCAATTTTTTTTAACTCATTTGCTCTTGGTTCAAACTCATCTTTCATTTTTTTTTGTGATTCCTTATAAATTGGTATTTCTTTAAAAAGAATATCAAGTTTCACGATCCCTATCTTCACCTCAGCTTTGACGGGATGAGTTGCAAGAATAAGAGTAGTAAATAATAATATTAAATGTTTTTTGTAACTCAAAATGCACCTCCTAATGAGAATATTACTGGTTTTGTATCATCACCCTCTTTTGACTTAAATGCATCTACAAAACCTAACGATACAGCACCTACAGGTGTTCTAAAATTTGCCTGTATGCCATAACTACCACGTAATTCACTATAACTAAAATCTCCAATATCTTCAAACACATTGCCAATATCTACGAAAAGAGAAGCTCTAAAGTTCCGCTGATCTTCACCTAGAAATGGTGGGGGAGGAAAAATCCAATTTGACTGAATAACAGTAAGAAAATCCCCGCCAATTGCATCGCAAGTTTTTGCAGTACAAGTAGTATTATTTCTTAATGGACCAAGACTATTTGAATCGAAACCTCTTACTGTTCGATCACCGCCTGCAAAAAATTTATCATGAAAAGGCAATTTAGATATTTCAAAAAGACCAATACCAACTCCAAGTAGCGGTTTAGTCTGAAGTACAGTATTCCAGTCAAACATACCTAAAAAATTAAAATTATATGGCTTGTTGTACTCACCTGAGAGTCGAATTGAGGCATAAGAATATTCCAAATCAGGAGGCAAATACAGTGAAGAGGTTAAACTTTGTCTTTTCCCAGTGGAAGCATAAACAACTCTATCTCTAGTGTCCTCTGTATAATTAGCATTAAACCTAAACCCAAAATGGCTATCCCCATATTCATCTATAAAGCTCCTTACATTTGAGGGTGATCCAGCAGTTGTTGCATATTCAGTCAATATTAATTCACCACCATATCCATATGATCTGGTTTCAGAAATTGGGATATTAAAATTGACCCCATAACTATATGTATCCGATAAATAAGATGCGGTTGATGTTCCTGATACATCAGTATCACTGAAAATAAGACTGGTTGTTTTTGATATTCCATCGTTTGTATAATAAGGATCTGTATTGCTATATCTAATGAGTTTTTTATAGTTAGTTTTTTCAAGTTCTAAAGCAACATTGTTACCTTTTCCAAGGAAATTATCTTGTTGAACTTTGATATTAAAAATAGCCCCTGATGAGTCAGAATATCCGGCTCCAACTTTAAATTCGCCCGATTGAGTTTCTTCAATTATGAAATCAATATCAATCAATCCCAGAGATTGATCAACAACATTTTTTTTTACTTCAACATTATTGACAAATTTTAATCGTTGTAATCTTATTTTAGATCTATCTATTTTACTTTCAGCATATACAGATGATTCAAACTGTCTTAACTCACGTCTATACACTTCATCATTTGTTTTTGTATTACCCACTATATTGATTCTCCTAACATAAGACTTAGATTTTGGATTAATTCTAAAATTAATATCAACAACAGAATTATCGTCTTTAAAATCAACATTAGAAATGATCTCAGGGAAAGCAAAGCCGCTTTCTCCAAGTAAAAATTTTATGCTTTGTTCAGTATTTTCAATACTTGCTCTAGAGAATATTGAACCAGGTTTGAGGTTAAAATTAAGTATATTTTTAAATATTTGTGGGTCAAATTCTTCAAGACCATATATTTTTGTGTTACCAAATTGATACAAGCTACCCTCACTTAGAGAAATAGTTATAAATATATCACTCTTGTCAGAAGATAAATTGACTTGCTTGGAAACCAGTCTTACTTTGGCATATCCTCTGTCTTGATAAAATTTAAGTAATGACTCAATGTCTTGATCAAGGAGAGAGCTATTATATATGTCTTTGCTTGACCAAACTTCAAACCAATACTTAGGTCCAGATTTAATAATAGATTTTAGTTGTCGAGTTGAAAAGTTTTTATTACCAAGTATCTTAACTTCTTTAATAGTAGAAGCAGTCCCTTCATCTATATTAATATCAAGCTCTATTAAATTATCATCAAGTTTTTTCTCTACTATATCAATTGATGATGAGTATCTGCCATTATCATAATATAGTCTTGTCAGCTCTTGTTGAACTTTATCCACAAGATTTCTACTATAAGGTTTACTCTGAGATATCCCCACACTATCGAGAGATGAAGTTATTTGCTCGGATTCAACTAGCTTATTGCCATCAATGTTGATTCTAGATATGATCGGGGTTTCAACAACTGATATATAAAGTGTGTTTTGGTCTAGATTAACCCTTATATCGGTAAAAAGATTCGTAGAAAAGAGATTTTTTATTACATTTGAAATTTCATCATTGTTATATATTTTCCCAACTTGAAATCCAGAATACTCCGTTATCTCCTCACTTGATACTCTGTTATTACCCTCAATAACTAAAAAATTTGCCTGTTGCTCCTCTGCATACGTAAAATTTGTAAATAAAAGAAAGAGTGCTGATAGAATTAGTTTTCGACTCATGAAAATATTCTAACGAAATCATTATAAAAAGCGATTATCATAATTAGGCCTAGTAGTGCTACGCCAACAAACTGTGCAGCCATCTGAAACTTAAGAGGCAATTCATTACCAAAAATAATTTCGTATGTGTAATATACTAGATGTCCTCCATCAAGCATTGGAATTGGTAGTAAATTAAGGACACCTAGACTAACACTTAAAATCGCTAATAGATAGAGAAAATATGAAAAACCCATCTCTAATGATTTACCAGAGAATTGTGCTATTGAGAGAGGGCCGCTTAAGTTTTTCACATTTGCATCTCCTGTAATGAGTCTTCCGATCATCTTAAAAGTTAACAGTGTGTAGTCAGTAGTGCTGACCAAAGCTCTCTGTAAAGAATCAGAGAGCCCATAACTTACAAGAATAAAACTAGACTCATCAATTCTTTTTGAAATACCTAGAAATCCTCTTCCATTTTTATTTAAAACTCTTGCAGTATATTCAAGAATATTATTATCACGTTCAACCATGAGGTTAATATCTGTATTTGGATTTCGCTGTATGTATTGTACTAAATCTACCCAAGATTCAGTCATGATTCCATTGATAGATATAATCCTATCACCAGCTTGAAAATTCTTATTATTAGGCTGCTGATTAACAGAACCAATGATAGGCAAGTTATCAGGATATATTACATTAAGGCCTATGTTTTGAATAATATCTCCCTCTTCATTTAGAATAGACGGTGAGTATGGAAGATTATAAGATAGAGCTTGATTATCCTCACTTTTTAAAGATAAATCAATCGACTTACCATTAATAACATTATTGAGTATTTCAACTCTGACATCCTGCCAACGTTGAACTTCGCTCCCGCTAACAGAAACAATTTGATACGTATCATTCGCTAAATTAATTTTTGGTTTTATCCCACCAATGCCATTTAAATAAGTCATAGTAAAAAAAATAACTGCTAATATTAAATTAAATATCGGCCCTGCAGCAACTATTGCAAATCTCTGATACACGTTCTTTTTATCAAAGCAGAATTCATGATCTATTTCACGTATATTATTAGGTTCTCCCTCTGCATTTTTTGACTCAAGCATTTGAACATAACCACCTAACGGTATCATACAGAGAGAATATTCCGTTTTCGTAATTTTAGAAATATACGAATATATTGGTCTACCGAATCCTACGCTAAATTTAAGAACCTTTACATTACAAAGCCTTGCGACAATAAAATGACCATATTCATGAAATGTTACAAGAATACCGATCGCTATGACAAATCCAATTATACTATTAAGAAGCTCCATATTTTTCCTTTATTAATTTTTTTGTAATGATTCTCACCTCTTTATCGTTATCTAAAACAGACTTAATATCACTCACACTAGTTATCTCAGCTCTACTGAGAACATCATCAATGATATTTGGTATATCTGTATACATGATCTTATCATTTAAGAAGTATTCTACACTAATTTCATTTGCAGCATTAAGTATTAATCCAGAATTTTTACCAGTTTCTGCTACAGATCTTGCAAGCTTATAGCATGGAAATTTTGATATGGGAATATCCTCGAAAGTTATATCTTTACATACAAATTTACTTGAGGATGATTTATATACCCTGTGTGGAAATGTAAGAGCATAGGATATCGGTATTTTCATATCAGGATCTGACATGTGTGCGATTATTGTACCGTCAAAGAACTCCACTAAAGCATGAACTTTACTTTGCCTATGAATAATTGCATTTATTTTCTCTAGGTTCAAATTGAATAGCAACTTTGCTTCTATAATCTCTAAACCTTTATTCATCATGGTAGATGAATCAACTGAGATTTTTTCTCCCATATCCCATGTCGGATGCTTTATTGCATGTTTAGATTTTATCTTTTTAAATTCAGAAACATCAAGATCAATGAATGGTCCACCAGATGCAGTAATAGTAAGATTTTTTATATTTGCTTCATAGTATTCCTTATTATTGACTTTGTATTCTAGACCAGACGATAAAATAACTTGTAGTAAGGCATTATGCTCGCTATCGACTGGCAAAAGTTTGCCATCGGACTCATTCAAAATTGATACTATCATCTCTCCTGCTGCAACTAAGATTTCCTTATTAGCAATGATTACTGTCTTGTTTGAAGCTATAGCATCTACGACGGGCTTTAAGCACTGGAAACCAACAATAGCTGCGACTACAACATCTACGTTATCATGTGATGATATTTCATTAAGGCCCTCATCTCCAAATAGGATTCTTGTTTTACCGATTTTGTTTCCATACTCATTCATAAATTCATTATATTTTTCATGATTTGTGATTACTGCAACTTTCGGATTATATTTAATGACCTGATCATACAATAATGAATTGTTTTCATTACATGATATTCCATATAACTCAAATCTATCAGACAGTTTTGATATTACCTCTAAAGTATTTTTGCCAACAGATCCAGTAGATCCTAAAACGCTAACTGTCTTCAAAACAAGAACCATAAATAGAAAATTGGAAGTGATGTGAAATAACCATCTAATCTGTCGAGAACACCACCATGTCCTGGTAATAAAGTGCCCGTGTCCTTAATTTCGAATACTCTTTTTATAAGACTCATGAAAAGATCGCCAAAAAAAACCATCATTATGAATATCAGCAATAAAACAATATCCAAAGAAGTCCATTGAAAATTCAGATAATTAGATATTAAAAAAAAAGTAATTATAGTTAATGTGAAAGCTCCAATATAACCCTCATACGTTTTATTTGGACTTATTGCTGAAGTAATTTTATGTTTACCAATTAATTTACCACTCAAATATGCTGAGATATCAATAAATGATACTAGAGAAATCAAAATAACAAAATAATGTTTATTCTCCATCAAGTATGATTGGGTACCCAGTGTGTTGTCATATGGGTATAAGTTTGTCAAAAATAAAAAAAAGGATAAATTTAAAAATATACCATAAAACAGAGAGTGCTGTTTTATCTTTTCTCTAAGATAAGATTCATGAACAAAAGTTAGATATACCATGATTATAAGAAGTAATAATGAAATCTGTGTGAATACAACAATATCTATCACTTTGATATAGTCAATTAAGTATATCAGAACAAGAAATGGGAGAATATAATATTTTGATTTTGTTGTAATACTAAGCCACTCATGAAATGATAATAAAGTAACCGAGTATATTGCAACTAATAAAGATGTGTTTGTGCCATATAAAAAAAGTAAGGTCAGAATCAATACAAGCACCATTATTGTAGCAACTCTTTTAAAAAATTCAGCCATCAATTAACCTTTCCAAAATTTCTCTTAATTGATTTATAATCTGTGAGAATATTCGATACGTCTTTAGGAGAAAAATCAGGCCATAATGTTTCTAAAAAAATTAATTCACTATACGCGGCCTGCCATAGCATAAAATTGCTAAGTCTTTTATAACCTCCTGTTCGAACAATCAAATCAGGATAATCACCGCCAGTTGAGAGATGTTGTGACAAATTTTCACTTGAGATAAGTAATTTTTTGTCTAACAAAGTTTTAATAGAATTAATGACGTCCCATTGACCTCCATAGTTATACGCAATGTTTAATTTATATTTTGTAAACTCTGAGGTTACTATCTCTGCATGCTCTATAGTATTTTTAATATTTTTTGGTAAATGAGAGGTATCGCCTATAACCTTAAATTTAATTTGATTATCCAATAAATCCGGCAGATGTTTTTTTATTGAATTATCAAGAAGTATTGATATGTATTCAGTTTCTTCTTTTGACCTATTCATATTTTCGCTACTCATTGCAAAAAATGTCGCTGTGTTGATATCAAGATTGATGCAAGATAAAAAAATATCATATACATTAGATGACCCCTTTTCATGACCAGACTGCCGGGTCTTACCACATCTATCTGCCCACCTGCCATTGCCGTCCATTATAAAGGCTATATGTCTCACGACTAAACTTCGCTAATTTCTTCTATTTTTTTTGAGACTATTCCCTCAGATATACTGATATATTCATCAGTTAAATCTTGAATTTCAATTGTGTAGTCTCTTTCAAAGTCTTTTGATATTTTTTTTTCTTTTTCTAAATTAGATATTGATGTATTTGCAGAACGTCTTATGTTTCTTAGTGTAACTTTAATATTCTCACCCTCTTTTTTGACAATCTTGTTAAGCTCTTCTCTTCGTTCTTGAGTAAGTGGTGGAAATTTGATGTGGATGCTAGTTCCATTAACGGAAGGATTTACACCAAGACTGCTTTCACTGAGTGATTTTTCGATCAATGAAACAGCACTTTTGTCCCAAACACTGAGAGAGATAGTAGAGGCATCTGCAACGGATATGTTGGCAAGTTGCTTGATAGGTGTAGTTGACCCGAAGTAGTCAACAGTCACTTGATCAAGAATACTTGGATTAGGTCTGCCTGCTCTAATTTTTGAGAGTACTGACTTAAAGTTGTCTATACTCTTATCCATTGATGACGTGGTGTCAGATTTAATTTTTTCAAACATCTGTTAAGTTTAGCTTATTTGATTATAAACTTCTTGTGCAAAATCCTCAGATTTCTTTTCTAATCCTTCGCCAACCTCATATCTATTAAAAGATAGGACTTCATTATTTTTTATTATTTTAGACAGAGAAGTAGATGGATCTTTTACAAAAGGCTGGTTTAGAAGTGTGTTTTCATTAATAAATTTCTTCATCTTTCCTTCTAAGATATTTCTTTTGATATCCTCTTTTTTGTCAAGTTTATCTAGTTCTTGCTTATATATATCTTTTTCAGCTTTCAGAATATCTTTATCAAGCGACAGCTCATCAATAGCGAGAGGATTTGAAGCTACTATTTGCATGCAAATATCTTTAGCTAGACTCTCGTCTGAGTGTTTTAGCTCTACCGATGATACGATTTTATTGTTATGCGAGTAAGCATGAACATAGTTTTTTTTATCAATTAAAGAATATCTTCGAAGCTTAATATTCTCTCCTAACTTTGATATCGATGTATTAATCATTTCAGCAATACTCTGCTGTGCTTCAGATTCTTGCTTATTGAGTAGCTCATTTGCAATAGACTCAGAGAGTGCAATAAAGTTATTGTCTTTAGCAACAAAATCAGTTTCAGAGTTAAGCTCTAAAATAAGTAAGTGATCATCATTTTGATAAAAGTTTACCAATCCTTCAGCAGCAATTCTTGAACCTTTTTTTTCAGCTTTTTTGCCAGATTCTGATCTAAATAACTTTACAGCCTCGTCAAGATTATTATTTGCCTGTTCAAGATATTTTTTACAATCAAGCATTCCTGCGCCTGTAATCTCTCTCAGCTGTTTAACTAATTGGAGGGTTTCACTCACTTTATTTTTCCTTTTCTTTGGAAGTTTTTTCTTTGTTATCTTTCTGCGATTTAGATACTTTTTTTACTTCAGATGTTTTAACAACTTTTTTAGCTTTTATAGATTTTTTTTGCTCAGTGTTTACATCAGAGGATTGAGGTGCTTTATTTGGCTTATTTTTAATAATTATCTCAGAAATAGTTTTTAAGAAAAGATCAATTGATGACATTGCATCGTCATTCGCAGGTATCATATAATCAACTCCATCAAACGAATTATTTGAATCAACTAATGCAATAACTGGTATGTTCAGTTTATTCGCCTCTTGGATAGCAATTCTCTCATATCTTGTGTCAATAACAAAAATAGCATCAGGTAATTTTGTTAAATTTTGTACACCTAATAGGTTTTTTTCTAATCTTTCGATATCTCTTTTAAGGTCAATTATCTGTTTCTTGGATAGATTGTAAATTTTTTGATTCTTTAATCTTGTCCTTAAGTCTTCAAGCTTTGAAATAGATTTTCTGATAGTGTTAAAGTTCGTGAGCAATCCTCCTAACCACCTATTATTAACATAAGGCATTGAGGTTAAATCAGAATATTTTTTTACTATATCTGATGCAGCGCGCTTCGTTCCTATGAACATCAACTTACCATTATTTGATATCAGCTTTTGTATATATTTTGCCGCCTCATTGAAGCGCTCAGAACTTTTTTCTAGATTTATAATGTGAAGTTTTTTATGAGTGGTGTATATATATGGCTCCATTTTAGGATTCCAATACTTGGACCTGTGTCCAAAATGTACTCCTGCGTCAATCATTTCTTTGATGGACAGGCCATTCATACTAAAATTACTCCGATAAAATTCATAAAGTGTTGTATCATATTTGTGTGATCACAACAACTATTTACTACTATTTTTTTGTTGATTTGAACAAATTTACTGTATTATGAACGACTTTGTAAAAACACCTGATGAAATAGCTAAAATGAGAGTGGCAGGGAAACTTGCCTCGGATGTTTTAATGATGATTGGGGGCTATGTTAAGCCAGGAATTACCACTGGTGAGTTGGACAAAATTTGCCATAAATATATTGTGGATGTACAGAATGCAATCCCAGCACCTTTAAATTATAGAGGTTTTCCAAAATCGATCTGTACTTCAGTTAATCACCAGATATGTCACGGCATACCATCTGATACTAAAAAATTGAAAGATGGGGATATCATCAATATTGATGTTACTGTAATAAAAGATGGATATCATGGTGATACGAGTAGAATGTTTTTAGTTGGCAATACATCGATACAATCAAAGAGGCTGTGTGAAGTTACAAGACAGTCAATGATAGAAGGAATAAAAGCTGTAAGACCAGGTGGCACAACTGGAGATATTGGAGCAGCTATCCAAGAATATGCAGAAGCAAATAAATATTCTGTTGTAAGAGAATACTGTGGACATGGAATAGGTAAAAAATTTCATGAAAGTCCGCAGATACTTCATTATGGTAAAAAAAATACAGGTATTAGGTTAGAAGAAGGTATGATATTTACTATTGAACCAATGATTAATGTAGGTAGCTATAAAACTAAATTACTTAATGACGGTTGGACAGTGGTTACTCAAGATCATGAGCTATCAGCACAGTATGAGCATACTGTTTTGGTAACTAATAAAGGATCAGAGATATTAACCATAAGGACCGAGGAGGATGAAAGTGAATTCAAATAATGCTGTTGTAGAATTACTCTCTGATTTAGTAAAATTCGAATCTGTAACACCAGATAAATCGGAGTGCCAAGAATATATAGCAAACTATCTCTCTAATTTAGGTTTCAAAACAGAATATATTAGATACGGTGACATTAGTAATATGATTTCATCATTTGGCACTAAAGCGCCTTGCTTAGTCTTTGTAGGTCATACTGATGTTGTACCTCCAGGAGATTTGAGTCAATGGAAATATAATCCCTACAGATTATCGCAACATGAAGGAATGCTAATTGGAAGAGGTGCAGCAGATATGAAAGGGGGAATAGCATGCTTTATGTCTGCTATAAAAGAATATTGTGAATCTGGTGAAGATATTGATGGTTCAGTAAAGATTATATTAACGGCTGATGAGGAAGGTGATGCTATAAACGGAATACGTAAGCTCATTGATGAAAAAGTTTTCAAAAAAGGTGATCTAGATTATTGTTTAGTTGGAGAACCATCGTCATCTGATGAGATAGGTGATGTAATAAGGAATGGAAGAAGAGGATCGATAACAGGACACCTTACTTTATATGGAATACAAGGTCATGTTGCATATCCAGAGAAAGCTGAAAATCCAATTCATGCGTGTTCAAATATTCTATCCAATCTTCTCAAAATAAAATTTGATAATGGAAATGAGTTTTTCCCTCCCACTTCATTCCAAATCTCTAACATTAATGGGGGGACTGGTGTAGATAATGTCATTCCTGGGAAAATAGATTTAGCTTTTAATATAAGATATTCTACCGAGACAAACGCAGATGTAATCAAGCAGAAGATTATAGATGTCATAGATAAAGATGATGTAAAGTATGACATAACTTGGAAGCACTCAGGTGAACCCTTTTTGACTACTGAGAGAAAATTTATGAATGTTTGCAAAGAGTCTATAAAGGAAGTAACTGAGTTGGATACTATAGTCAGTACAAATGGTGGGACCTCTGATGGCAGGTTTATGGCAAAGGTTTGTGACCAAATAATTGAATTAGGACTGACAAATAGATCAATACATAAAATTAATGAATCTGTAAAGGGAGATGACTTAGAAGTTTTAAAAAATATTTATAAAAATATTTTATCAAAAGTATTTAGTAGTTGATGAAAGATGATTCAAGGAGATTTCTTGTATATGCTTCTTGTGGATTTTTAAAGATTTCTC